>Ga0233403_10000150_pt1 | contig 30658 bp, 24 predicted proteins | sample Na_oxic_1_MG_FD_179866 | JGI IMG/M metagenome (GOLD analysis project Ga0233403, IMG submission 179866) | Seawater microbial communities from Saanich Inlet, British Columbia, Canada - Na_oxic_1_MG | ecosystem: Environmental > Aquatic > Marine > Inlet | place: Canada: British Columbia | collected...
ACCTGGGGCTATTCACATTCAACCCCTTCGGGGTTGTGCGTTTTAATTTTTATGATCGATTTTGCACATAATGCTTGTGGGAATTAAAAGTTAAAATTGTGCTCGCGTGCAGTATAAAAATAAATTGATTTTAAAATTAATATCTTAATTAAATATAGCAAAATTTTTATCACGAAATTTTGGTTTGACAATACAATCTCATATCTCAGTACGGGACAAAAGTTTGGATGTTTCGTTCATGCAAACTTTAGTTTGCAAGTGTTCGTTCCAACTTTAGTTTGCGGGAGTATTTTATCCACTTTTTTTAAGCTAAGATTTGTGGGTGGGATCGCTTAGCGATAATAAACTCAATTTCACCGCCCGTTTGCCCACCATCCTCCATTTGAAAGTAACGATTTGTCAACTTGACAATTTATCAACCCTTTATCTGTCAAAAGTGACGATTTGTCAACTTGACAATCTGTCACTCATTTTTTAACTAACTGGACGTTTTTAGGAATAGATAAGTCTCCAAACGAACCTAATATATTAACCGTCGCAAGAGGATGCAAAATAAATTTTGAACGAAAATCAAAGCAAAATAAATTTGGAACGAAAATGGGGCCTTTAATATTTATTGAAAAACTATAGCTCATGCTTTGCGAGAGTCAATGAAGTTAATCATTTTAAATTAAGAAGGCCAAATTATTAATGAAAAAACCATATTGTTATTTGGGTTTACTATTAGTTGCCGCAAACCCACTGGCCATTTCTGCTGAACATGAAATCGGTTCTAAAGGTTATTTTCGCTTGGATACTGGCACTTCTGCCGATGGTGAAAATACCTGTTATAAAGCACCAGGGGCCGGTGCCAAATATCGCCTTGGCAATGAATGCGATACTTGGCTTGAGCTTGTCGGCTATGACACCTATCACTTAGGCGACTCAAAAGACGATGCCTATATACACACTGAAGGTATGTTGACCTTCTCTGGGGGTGATGAAAAGTCCATCGACTTTAATGATGTCAGTCAACTTTATGTTGAATTTGGCAATTTTTCCAAGGCATTAGGTGATGCTAAAGTTTGGGTAGGCCGTCGTTGGTATGAGCGGCATGATATCCATATCAACGATTATTTCTTGTTGCAAATGATTGGCGATGGCGGCGGTATTCGTGATTTGGATATCGGCTTTGCCGATTTTGCTTATACCTATTTGCAGGAAGACGAAACGCCTAACATCGCTTCGTTTGAATTGAATGGTAAAATTGCACACCGCAGCCACGATTTTCGTTTTTACAATATACCCACGAATAAAGGGGGAACTCTCCTTGCTTTCCTTAATTACTCCAACATTGTGGGTCGTGAAATCAATGGCAAAGAACGGTTTGAGGAGGGTAGCTTTGGCAAGGCAACGAGTGTCAATATTGCGGATGCGGATGGTTTCGCACTGGGATTAGTGCATAAACAAGATCAGTTGTTCGGGGGATATAACAAGTTGTCTATTATCTATGGTGAGGGAACAGCCCGCAATGCAGGCGCGTGGGCATTTGAAGGGGCCGATGCCATTGGAAAACTCACGACTTCTCAACAAGCGGATAAATTAGAAGAAGCTTCGACTCTCAGGGTAACTAATCAGACGGTGGTAGAGAATCATGAATGGGCGATGATGACAGGCTTGCTATATGAAAAAAAGGATCACGTCGAATTTGATGGCACCGATCAAACTTGGCTCAGTTTCGGTGTCCGCCCCGTCTGGTTTTTAAGCAAGCATTTTCGCGTTTTGGGCGAATTGGGTTATGACAGAATTGAAAACCACGCCACCGGCATGAATGGCTCCCTTCGCAAATTCACCTTAGCGGGAGAATTAGCTGAAAAACGTGGTTTTTGGGTGCGCCCCGTCATCCGCGCCTACGCGACTTACGCACAATGGTCAGATGAATTTCGTGGTCAAATTGGCGGTGAAACTCATGCTGATGAAACCAGCGGTTGGCGTGCGGGGATTCAGATAGAATCTTGGTGGTAAAGACTTAAAATTGAAGCCTTTGCAAAATGATTGGCGTAGGGTGGGTAGAACTTCGTTACACCCACCTAAACCCTAGTTTTATGTTAGCTTTATTTATAACGCAAGAGACGCAAGAGACGCTTCGATTTTTTTTACAGCGTCTTTAGCGCCTTTAGCGCCTTTAGCGTCTTTAGCGTTTAGAACGATTTTAATCGCAAGAAAACTAATTGTATTTAGCTTTTAGCTTCAAATCGACTCTATAAAAATAAATGATTATGAAAATCAAATAGTTAATTAAATATCGTCAAAAAGGTTCTCACGAAATTTTGGCTTGAGAATATAATATAAAATATGAGTCAATCAATTGACGTTCTCCCATTTGAAATTTAAAGGAGTCAAAAGCGAATGAAAATACCCTCATTAGGCATGGTTGCCAGTACCGCCCTGTTAGGCATCACATTATCCGCACAAGCCGTTGAGATTTCTATCGCCTGCGGTAGTGTTGGAGATGAAGTGTTATTGTGTCAAAAACACACTGATAACTGGGCAAAAAAAACGGGCAATACAGTGAGAATTGTCGATATGCCAGTATTAGTTAACGATCAACTGGCACTCCACCAGCTTGAGAGTAAGAATCAAAGTACTCTTGCTGATGTGATCCAGATAGACGTGATTTGGCCTGGTTTATTAGCCGATGATTTGATTGATCTGTCTTCTTATGTGGATGAATCGACACTCAAGCAACATTTTAAAGCCATCGTTGAGGCGAATACGGTTAAAGGCCGGTTGGTAGGCATACCTTGGTTCACTGATCTGGGCATCTTGTTTTACCGTAAAGACTTATTGAAGAAGTACGAATTACCGGTTCCAACCAGATGGGCTGAATTGGCAGCTATCGCCAAGACGATTCAAGAAGCTGAACGTCAAAACGGCAACCCCAATATTTGGGGATTTGTTTGGCAAGGGAAGGCATACGAAGGCTTGACATGCAATGCCCTTGAGTGGATAGCCAGTTATGGCGGTGGCACCATTGTGAATGAACACTGGCAATCGACGGTTTATAATCCACAAGCCATCAAAGCCATCAATAATGCTGCTAAGTGGATCGGTAGCATTTCACCGCCAGAAGTCTTGAAGTATGCAGAAGAAGAGACGCGAGAAAAAATATTTGAAAAAGGTAACGCCGTGTTTATGCGACACTGGCCCAGAACATGGGCCCTATCACAAAAGGTAGAGATTCTGAAAGATAAAGTGGGTGTGACGATGCTACCCAAAGGGGGAGCAAGCGGCCAACATGCGAGTACTCTCGGTGGTTGGCAGCTATCGGTTTCCAAGTATTCAAAACATCAAGAGATTGCCATTGATTTGGTTCTTTATTTAACCAGTCAAGAGGTGCAGAAAAAACGGGCTATTGAAGGTTCTTATTTGCCCACTATCAAAGCGCTTTATCAGGATCAAGAAGTGCTAAACAAGGTTCCCTTTTTTTCCCAACTAGAAGGGATACTTGAAAATAATACAATGGTTGCCCGTCCATCGAAAGTTACTGGCAAACAGTATGACACAGTCAGTAGGAACTTTTGGAGTGCGGTACATTCTGTATTGTCTGGTAGAGCGAATGCTCGTGACAGCTTAAAAAGGCTTTCCAGAAAATTGAGAAAGATAAAGCAGCCATAAAAAACAATCGGTTTCATGGCATGTTATTTTTCGGCAGAATATCGTTACAAATTTATTTTGCAGCCCGCTTTTCGTTCCAAATTTATTTTGCTTCCTGCCTATTTTCGTTCCTGTTATTTTGCTGCCCGATTTTCGTTCCTGTTATTTTGCTTTTATTTGTTTTCGAGCTACTGAGAATTTTGAGTAAAATTGACGAACTGACTTGTCTTCATTTTAATTGCCCCAGTTTCATAAGAGGTTTAAAATATGACATTGCATATATCATTATCCATTGTCACTTATAGCCTTGTGACTCTTTCCACCTTGTGGGCATTAGTTTTAGCTCTGCAAAGTTATCTCTTGCACAACAAGATTCATTCAGATTGGGTTATACATTACTTTCCACCGTTGCAAATAATGGAAAGCCGTTTATTCCAAATGATTGTCTTAGACTTATTGTTACTTAGTTTTACTTTTATCAGCGGTTTGATGCTCATAGAAGAATTGGCACCACGGTTAGTACACAAAATTGCCTTATCGATAGTGGCATTGTGTATTTTAGGAATACTGCTATGGAGATACTATTGTGGTTGGCATCGGACAATATTGAGAAGTTTAATCCTGATTTGTTTGATATTCAGCCTGTTATATTGGAATACATGGTACTCCTAATTCGTCAAGATCGATTCTATTCTATAATTTTTAGGTTTAGCAGATGCTTTTTTTCAACACAGAGTTCACAGAGTAGCACAGAGTACCACAGAGAATAAGTTTCTGATTTTAAATGATATTCTAATACAAAATACTCTGTAAATGTATGTGTTTTTGAACCAGAATTTGAAAACTGATAGGCAGTAAGAACATGAGATGTTTAACATTAGACTTCTCCCTTAATAAGCTAAGTCCTTGATTTTTAATATCAAAGTATCTTGTATTTTCAATGACTTACGTTTATTTAGGGGCAAGTCTATTACCCACAAGTGATTGTTATGTTGTTAAAGGAGCATTATTATGAAAAAAATCACATTGGGATTATTTTTGTCCCTATTTTTACAATCAGCTTTGTCCCAAGTGCTGACTTCGTCAGTACCTACTTTGGCGGAATATCCTCACTGGGAAGAGTGCTTTAAAACGGGAACGTTTTCTGCGAAGCAGGAGAACTGTTCCAAACTCCAAAAGGTTGATGCCTTCATTGACTTGTATGCTGGCAAGGGTGTTGTTTTTGATTTTGATGGAACACTGTATAATGAATACATCCACTTGGATGAGGAATACGGAACGACGTTGAAGGGGAAAAAGGTCAAAGTCGTCGCACAACCTGCATGGCATCGCTGGGCAGCCAATCATTGGGATCGTTATCCACAATTACAGCTTTTCCCGCTGTATAGAACCGAAAACAAGGGGCCCTTAAAGGCACTCATCAATATTGACAACTACCTAGAAGGGAAAGTCAAACCTGAGACTGGAAAAGTGTCAGGTTACCATAAATTTCGTCAAATTGGGACGTTGGAAGCGGGTATGACACCAGAAAACATGGCTAAAGCCGTGAGTCTCTATCTGGACAAGTACAGTCCAGATGATTATGCCTTCTATTCCGTGCTGGATATCATGCAGAACATGATTAATCACAATTTTAAGGTGTGGATCGTGACGGGTAGCAATCCCTATTTCGTTTCTGTGGTACTCAAGAAAATAGAACAACTTGACACAACGGGATATTTTAATTTTGGTGATTTATCGACCGTTCCACATCAACCATCCTCAAGAGATGGGAAACTCATCAATTCCAGAATCATTGGTAACGCTGCCAAAGTCTATAGTGGCAAATTCTCAGCCGTTTGGGACGATAGATATCTTCCTCGTGACAAGTATGACAAACTCTACGCGGTGATGAACGAAGGAAAACGCCTCATTATCAAAGATTATATCGAACCAAACGAGACTGAGGTGGTGGCGATTATAGGTAATAGTGGTGGCGATTATGCCATGATGACTTATGTGTTGGAGAAACAATCGGAAACCACGAAAATATTGGGGATTTTAATTAATCCTCGGGGGAAACTGGCAAACTTGACAGGCCATCCTGACACAATAACTTTTCCCTCTATCCGCAGCATGAAGGATATCTAGTACAATTTCGGTATTTGCCATTACAAACCCCTGATGAGCATATACCTGGGGTGTTAAATTTCAGGTACGGGATGACTTTTTTTTCACACCTGATTTGTAGGGTGGGTAAACGGGCGACAATGAACTCAATATAAACCCAGATTTCACCGCCCGTTTGCCCACCATCCCCCCATTTGGAATAAAAATAGAGTGAAAAATAAACCAATAAATTGGCTCAAATTTAACACCCCAGCATATACCCCATTATTTATGTCCATGCACTTATACTTGATGTTCTCGTTTTTAATCAAAACAGCGGTTTTAAGCGTGGATAGGCCTATAAAATTAACTGTTTGTTTTTCTTTAAGAAAAGGAATACATTTTATTTTGAACTGTTATTCTAAAAAGCTTTACAAATCAGTGCGTTAAAAAGAACATCAAGTTATAAGTGATTTTGATATTCTTAGCCTTGTGCTTGTCATGTTTTGTTCTATCTACACTCACCTTATAAAAGGAGATTAAAATGTTTTCATTGATAATTCGTTTGACAATTTTATGTTTGTTGCCTACTTTTCTCCATACACAAGTTTTGGCAAACCCACCAAACTTTGATTATGAAACTCGTTCCAAGCATTTGGAACCGAATTTGAAAATGCGTCACGCCATCGACAATCTTGGCAAACAGTTTATTGATGCCGACAAGGCTTTTCCATCAGAAGCCCTAAGCTCATGGACAAAACGTGATTTTCGTCACATTGTCGGTTGTGGTATGGGAGGTTCATCTTTGCATTATGACATCTTTAATGCCACCCACTTATCACCGCATTCTATCGTTGTGGTAAAGGGTTATCGGATTCCAAACTCTATTGATCTAAAACGATCAGTCGTCATTGCGAGTTCCTATTCAGGGAATACCGAGGAAACTTTAGCTTGTTTCAAGCAAGCCATTTCGGGTGGAGCCAAAACGATTGCTATCACACGGAATAAAAAAGGCAAGTTAGCCGCATTGGTGACAGAGAAGAATATTCCTGTCATATTCCTTACCGGGGTTGATATGCAGCCTAGAGTGGCTACCGGTATGTATTTCACTTATCTGGTAAGAATACTTCATGAACTTGGATTATCGCCAATGTTTGATATTGATGCCGTTTCATCCAGATTGGAGAGTATCCAAAAAGCGTTATTGGTTGATACTCAACAATTGGCTCCTGAATTGAGAGATTCTACTGTCGTTTTTTATTCAGGACAATTGCTAGGTAGTTCTGCCAGAATCGCAAAGGTTATTGTGAACGAAACAGCGAAACAACCCGCTTTTTCATCTCTTCTCCCAGAGGCTAATCATAATGAGATGGAGGGGTATCAACAGGCCACCGGGCGATTTGCTTTGATATTACTGAGTGATCCCGATGATCATCCCATGATTAGGTGTCGCTTTAACAAAATGGTTGATGCCATCAAAAAAAATTCACAAGCTAAATTTTTTAGCAGTGTTTATCAGCCATCAGGACAGTCATCTATCGAAAGGATTTTTAGTGCCTTGATGTGGAGTCATTATTTGGCTTATAACCTTGCTGTTGCTTCTAATGTTAAACCAGAACCAGTAGAATTGATTGAAGCCTTCAAGCGAGAACTTTCAAATGGGTGTTAGGGTGGGGTGTTAAATTTCAGGTACGGGATGACTTTTTTTTCACACCTGATTTGTAGGGTGGGTAAACGGGCCGCAATGAACTCAATATAAACCCAGATTTCACCGCCCGTTTGCCCACCATGCCTCCTTCATGGAATAAAAATAGGGTGAAAAATAAACCAAGAAATGTGTTGATATTTAACACCCCAGTGTTAGGGCGATAACAAAGGTTCTCCCTTACACCGAATATCGTAGGGGCAGAACGACGTGTCTGCCCTTAACCTAATGGCATTGACGTGCCTTTGTTCCTATGCCTAGACGACGTGCTGGCATCGCGTGATCCACACAGACGGGACGCATGGGTGGGAACAAAGGCACGTTGGAACCATTTCCGGAGCATTCTCACCCACGCATAATAGCGGCAGGTATTCCCAAACGCAGTGAAGGAACGAGAAAAGCCCAACATCTCAATCCATGTTTAACTAACGAAGGAGGCTAAAAATGAATAGTTTATACGGCGCAATAGAAGCCGGTGGTAATAAATTCGTCTGTGCAGTAGGAAGCAGCCCAGATGATTTAAACGAAACACGTTTTGAGACAACAAAGCCAGTAGAAACCATTGCTAGGGCTATCGCGTTTTTCAAGGAAGAAGAACAGCGTTGTGAAAAACGATTGAACGCTATTGGTATTGGTTCTTTTGGGCCTATCGATCTGAATGACAAATCAAACACCTACGGATATATTACTTCCACCCCCAAAACCGATTGGGCAAACACGAATTTTGTTGGGATGGTTAAAAATGAATTTGATATGCCTATTGGGTTTGATACTGATGTCAATGCGGCCGCACTGGGAGAACACGTTTGGGGGGCCGCTCAAGGTTTGTCAGATTTTATCTATCTGACAATTGGAACCGGTATTGGCGGTGGCGGGATGGTAAACGGAAAGCTCATGCACGGGTTAATACACCCAGAAATGGGGCATATCTTTCTTCCCCGCGCTCCAAGCGAAAAAGAAGATTACAAGGGCACATGCCCCTTCCATCAGCGTCGTTGTTTAGAAGGCCTGGCTTCTGGGCCGGCTATTGCAAAACGGTGGAAAGTCGAATCAGCAACACATTTAGAGAGAAGGCATGAAGCCTGGGATTTAGAAGCCCATTATCTTGCTTTGGCCTTGGTGAACTATATTTGTACCTTATCACCCCAACGCATTATTCTTGGTGGTGGGGTGATGGAACAAGAACAACTCCTACCTTTAATCCATAACAAAGTCAAAACCATGCTCAATGATTATATCCAATCCCCTGAAATTCTTGACAATATTCAACATTATATTGTGCTTCCAGGATTATCCAATCAAGCGGGAATCGTTGGTGCGCTTGAATTAGCCCGCACACAAGCGTAGGGTCAATGCCATTAAGTTAAAACTAACTCATTGATTTTTATGTAAAAATTTGTGTCGGATTTAGCGAACGTAGGGTGGGTAGAGCGACAGCGAAACACACCACTCTGCTTGCTATACTGTCCACCATTTCACTTAAGAAGTTTCGCGAAACTTCTTAAGTGAAATATAATTTGCGCTTGCTGTTAGTCACCACCACCTGACTTGAGCTGTGTCTTCAAATCGACTCTATAAAAATAAATTGTTATCAAAATCAAATAGTTAATTAAATATCGTCAAAAAGGTTCTCACGAAATTTTGTCTTGATAATATAATATAAAATATGAGTTAATCAATTGACGTTCTCCCTGCCATTTTGGGAGAGATTAATAATATGTTATGAAAATCAATATTAAAGGAGTCAAAAGCGAATGAAAATAGCCTCATTAGGCATAGTTGCCAGTACCGCCCTGTTAGGCCTCACGCTATCCGCACAAGCTGTTGAGATTTCTATCACCTGCGGTAGCGTCGGAAAGGATGCGAAACTTTGTCAAAACAACGTGGAAACTTGGGAAAAACAGACGGGCCATCAAGTGAAAATCATTTTGATGCCACAATCGACTACCGTTCAATTGGCACTCCATCAACAATGGATGGCCAGTCAAAGTACACCTGATGTGATTAAGAGCGATGTGATTTGGCCAGGTTTATTAGCCAATCATTTGGTTGATCTGTCTTCTTATGTGGATAAATCAATACTCAAGCAACATTTTCCAGCCATTGTTGAAGCCGGTACGGTTAAAGGCCGGTTGGTAGGCATACCCTGGTTCACCGATGTGGGTGTCTTGTACTATCGCCAAGATTTGTTGGAAAAGTACAAATTACCGGTTCCAACCACATGGGCTGAATTGGCAACTACCGCTAAGACGATTCAAGAAGCGGAACGGAAGGCTGGCAACGCCAAAATGTGGGGATTTGTTTGGCAAGGCCGCGCCTATGAAGGCTTAACATGCGATGCGCTTGAGTGGATAGCCAGTTATGGCGGCGGTGCCATTGTGAATGAGCTGGGTCAATCGACGGTTTATAATCCACAAGCCATCAAAGCCATAGATAATGTAGCCAAGTGGGTTAATACCATTTCACCGCCCGGCGTGTTGAATTATGCCGAAGAAGATGCTCGCGGTCTTTTTCAATCGGGTAACGCCGTTTTTATGCGTAATTGGCCTTATGCGTGGGCATTGTCGCAAAATGAAGACAGCCCTGTGAAAGGCAAGGTGGGTGTCACCGTGTTACCTAAAGGTGGGCAGAGTGGGCAACATGCGGGTACTTTAGGCGGTTGGCAACTGGCGGTTTCCAAGTATTCCAAGCATCCCGACATTGCTGTTGATTTGGTTCTTTATTTAACCAGTCAAGAGAGGCAGAAAAAACAAGCGATTGAAGGTTCTTTTCTCCCGACGATTGTGGCTCTTTATCAAGATCAAGCCGTGTTGGAGGCGAATCCTTTTTTTGCTCAGCTAGAAAACAGCCTTAAAAACCCGGTTGTCCGTCCATCGAGAATCACCGGCAGTCAGTATAACAAAGTCAGTACCGCCTTTTGGAATGCAGTACATTCTGTCTTGTCTGGTAGAGCGAATGCTCGTGACAGCTTAAAAAGGCTTTCAAGAAAATTGGAACGGATAAGGCGTAATAGGCGTTAATTTTAATCTTAACCTTTTGCGTGAAAAACATCATTTGTAGGGGTAAGCAAATAGAACGCTGATTGTCATGATCAGACTGATTTTCGCTGATTTAATCAGCGGATATCAGTTTAATCAGTTAAATCAGTGTTCTATCCTAAAAACTAATCAAATCGAACGCTCATTTATCCTGAAAAACATCAATTGTAGGAGCAAGTGGTTACACTTTTTTGTATTTAACCCAATCGAAAAACGCTATCAAATCTTGGATTTGAATCACAATTCAAAATGTCTAACATGTCTCAATTAAATCGAACTCGTGTTCGTTCTGCATGGTTGTTTCTTTTACCCATGCTCTTAGTTTTGTTTATCGTTGCGGCTTGGCCGCTCGCTCATACTTTCTGGTTTAGTTTGACCGATGCTAACTTGGCTTATCTCTCTGAAGCCCGTTTTATCGGCTGGGAAAATTATTTGGTGAAAGAGGAGGGTGAGTGGTTTGGGCTGTTGGTTGATTTCACTTGGTGGCATGCGGTTTGGAATACCCTCTTTTTTACAGTGGTTTCAGTGTTTCTTGAAACCGTTTTGGGGTTAATTATTGCGCTGACACTTCATGCCAAGTTTTTCGGGAGAAGCGTTTTACGCGCTGCTGTCTTGATTCCTTGGGCAATACCGACTATCGTGTCGGCGCAAATGTGGGCTTGGATGTATAACGATCAATTTGGCATGATTAACGATCTGTTGCTCAAATTCGGGCTGATTGCGGCTCCTATTGCTTGGACAGCTGATCCTGATTTTTCTATGGCGGCCATTATTTTTGCCGATGTTTGGAAAACAACGCCGTTTATGGCATTGCTGATTTTAGCCGCCTTACAAATGTTGCCTACACACTGTTATGAAGCCGCTAAGCTAGATGGTATTCATCCCATCACCGTCTTTTTTGAAGTGACTTTGCCGTTGATCAAACCGGCATTGGTAGTCGCTGTTATTTTTCGAGCCTTAGATGCTTTAAGGGTATTTGATTTAATTTATGTGCTCACTTCAAATACTGAAACTACGATGTCAATGTCGGTTTATGTGCGTATGCAAATGATTGATTTTCAAGAAATCGGTTATGGTTCTGCGGCGGCAACGCTGTTGTTTGCCATTATTGCAGTTTTGACGGGCCTTTATTTGGTTGCCACTCGTGTCAAATTGGATGAAGGGGTGCAAGCATGAAAAAACCGGTTCACACGATTCTATTTTATTTATTAGTTTGTGCGATTTTGCTGTTTTCGCTGTTTCCGTTTTACTATGCCATTATTTCTTCATTAAAAAGTGGTACCGCACTTTTCCGGGTAGATTATTTTCCGTTTACTTGGCATTTTGACAATTATATTTCCGTTTTTCGTGAACAACCGTTTGGACGTAATATTTTAAATTCCATCATTGTCGCAACGGCTGTGGTGCTAGTCTCCCTGTTTTTAGCTATCACAGCCGCTTATGCATTAGGGCGTATTCCGTTTCGGGGGCGAACTGGGTTATTGGTTTCTATTTTGAGTGTCTCCATGTTTCCGCAAGTTGCTGTTTTATCTGGCTTATTTGAACTCATTAACTGGCTTGGGCTGTATAACAATTTGATAGGATTAATATTAGCGTACCTGTTATTGACTTTGCCCTTTACCGTCTGGGTACTCACCACTTTTATGCGTGAATTGCCACGAGAATTGGAAGAAGCAGCGATTATAGATGGGGCCACTCCTTGGCAAATTATCACTCAAGTTTTTATGCCATTACTGAGTCCAGCTTTAGTGGCAACGGGTTTACTGGCCTTTATAGCGGCTTGGAATGAATTTTTATTTGCATTGACGTTCACCTTGAATAGTGAATTACGAACCGTACCGGTTGCCATAGCCTTAATGTCGGGTGGAAGCCAATATGAATTGCCGTGGGGAAATATCATGGCCGCTTCCGTAATCGTCACGCTTCCATTGATCATCTTGGTGCTGATTTTTCAACAGAAAATTGTTTCAGGTTTAACAGCAGGTGCGATTAAAGGATAAATCTATACTTAGCGCGGGAATAAACTTAACTTTTGGCAACCCCAGGTTGCCACCTGGGGCTATTCACATTCAACCCCTTTGGGGTTGTGCGTTTTAAGCTTTTATTGTTGGGGCAAAAAAGCGCAATTTATGACGGTGCTAAGTATATATACAGAAAATATATAGCGTTTCCCGTTTGAATGAAATCTCAATCAAAAAAACAATTAAAAAAAATTAAAATGCACAACCCCGAAGGGGTTGAATGTGAATAGCCCCAGGTGGAACCTGGGGTTCCAAAAGATAATCAAAAATGTTTGTATTTAAGCCAATCGGGAAACGCTATAAATGTAGGCAGCATTCTTTTGCGACAACCAGCAAAATAAATTTGGAACGTCAACCAGCAAAATAAATTTGGAACGAAAAGAGCAAAATAATTTTTTGTTCTGTATACAAGGATAAATATGGCAAAAGTCATTTTACGTGATGTCAAGAAAAACTTTGGTAAAACGGCAATCATTAAAGGGATCACGCTCGAAATTCTGGATCGAGAATTGATCGTATTTGTGGGGCCTTCAGGGTGTGGCAAGTCAACCTTATTGCGTTTGATTGCGGGATTAGAAGAGATAACTGCGGGTGATTTATTTATTGGTGAACAGCGCGTCAATGATTGCCCACCTGCACAACGGGGTATTGCGATGGTTTTTCAATCCTACGCGCTTTATCCCCATAAAACGGTTTATGACAACATGGCTTTTGGTTTAAAACTCGCAAAAAAAATGACACCAAAGATGATCAAAGAAAAGGTGCATAAAGCGGCGGAAATTTTACAAATTAAACCGCTTTTAAATCGAAAACCTAAAGAGTTATCCGGTGGGCAACGTCAACGTGTCGCCATTGGGCGAGCGATTGTACGTGAACCGAAAGTCTTTTTGTTTGATGAACCCCTTTCTAATCTGGATGCCGCATTACGAATACATATGCGCGTTGAAATTGCGCGTCTTCACCAAGAATTGAATGCTACCCTGATCTATGTCACCCATGATCAAACGGAAGCGATGACATTAGCCGATAGGATTGTGGTTTTATCAGAAGGTGAAGTACAACAAGTCGGTACACCACTGGCACTGTATCATCATCCTCGTAATCAGTTTGTCGCGGGTTTTATGGGTTCACCCAAGATGAATTTTCTGGAAGGTAGGATCAATGCGATAACCAAAGAAAGCCTTGAGATTAGCTTGCCCGGTGATGTCATGATAACGATACCAGTCAAGCCGGGTAATGCTGAAGTAGGCGACAAAGTGACAGTCGGTATTCGCCCAGAACATCTGGTATTAAACGATAGCCGCGCTATCAAATTAAAGGGTTATGCCTACGTGCTAGAAAGGCTAGGTAGCGAAAGCTATCTTCATGTCAAACTGGAGCATATCACTGACATTGTCACCGTGCGTATTGAAGGCAATGCAGCGATTGAAAAGGGTGAACGTGTTGAAGTGGGTATTGTGGCGGAAAACTGTCATGTCTTTGACGCGGATGGTGAAGCATACCAACGATAACGACAAGGATGACTTAATGCGATTCATTCCATGCTAACTGTCTGAATTATAGCGTTTCCCATGACGTACAGTGCTTTCGTTCCAAATTTATTTTGCGATTATTGGAGTGCAAAATTTATTTTGCCGGAGTGCAAAATTTATTTTGCTGGAGTGCAAAATTTATTTTACTTTCGTTCCAAATTTATTTTGCTGGAATGTGCAAAATTTATTTTGCTGGAGTGCAAAGCTTTCTACACACCAAGATCGAGAAGGTGACGAGGTAGGAGAGACGCTTGAATTGCGTCGTGATGAGGGCGTGATTTTGAGTGTATGAAGGAATCACTAAAGGAAAACAAACCTATGAAATTGTGTTCAAGAAATTTGCAGTGGCTTGTTATTGTAAGTTGTTGTTTATTAAGTATTATTAGTGTTATACAGGTAGAGGCGAATGCTGTGGCAAATCTGGATGCGTTGACTTACTTTGATTCACAGGGAAATTCGCTGCCCTATCGGTTGTTGAAACCGGCCGACTATGATCCGGCGAAGCCGTATCCTTTGGTGGTATTTTTACACGGTTCTGGAGAACGAGGAACAGATAATCGCGGCCCTATTCTCAGTAGCAAGGGGGCTTATGAGTTTATTAACACCGCACACGATTATGCGTATTTTATGCTCATTCCCCAATGCCCGCTAGATGAAAAATGGTCAGCACTTGATTGGGAAGTATTGCCGTATGGGATGACGCCTGATCCTACTGAACCGATGCGGTTAGTGATGGAACTGATTGAAAAAGTTCAGGAAGAGTTTTCGATTGATCCGGCGCGTATTTATGCGACAGGGCTGTCGATGGGTGGAATGGGTACATGGGATATCGTCATTCGGAAACCAAAATGGTTTGCCGCTGCAATGACAGTCTGTGGGAGTTATGATGAAACTCAGGCATCTGTTATTAAAGATATTCCTGTCTTGGTGTTTCATGGTAGCGATGATCCTTGGGTGCCTGTAGAAGGATCACGCAGGATGGTTAAAGCCCTGAAAGCGGTAGGGGCTAGGGTTGAGTATGTTGAGTATGAAGGTGCTGATCATTTTATTTGGGAACGTACCTACACCGATAAAAAAGTGATTGATTGGTTGTTCCGTCAATCTAAACCGTGATCAAATACCAAAACTTCACTTAGAACGATATTAACTATGACACTCAAAAAGCAGTCTTATTATTTGCTACCCAGTTTATTGCTGACAGGGCAGGTGATGGCAGCCAGTCCAATTCATTGCAATAACTTGTCAACTGTTTCGGTAGATTTCAAATATCCTTATCTTCATGTTGCTTCCCCAGATTGGCGGGAGCAAATCATCTATTTTGTGATGCCTGATCGGTTTTATGATGGCGATCCCAGTAACAATGATCAGGGAGCTAACGAGTATGATCCCACGGATCCGCTCAAATACAGTGGGGGTGATTTGCAGGGCGTGATTGATCAACTCGATTATATTAAAGGCTTGGGGGCTACGACGGTTTGGACTACGCCTGTGGTGGCGAATATTTGGTGGGATTCCAAACTCAAGATGTGTGGCTATCATGGTTACTGGGCACGGCATTTTAAACAAGTCGATGAGCATATGGGAACGCTAGATACTTATAAGGCGTTTTCCAATGCGTTGCATCAAAACGGGATGTATCTCATTCAAGATGTGGTAGCGAATCACACGGGCAATTTTTGCGGTTACGAGGGCGAATATAACCCTGCCGATCCGAGCCAAAATTTTAAATGTTGGTCGGAAACTAAGCCGACTGTCGCGCCGACACAAGCTCCATTTGACAGAAATGGGCCGATTGAGGGTATTTATCATTGGCATTGCCCAAGCGATGCTGCTTTGAAAGAGGAAATGTGTGAATTTGCCGATCTGGATGATCTGAACACAGAGAATTTGCTGGTTCGTCAGGCTTTATGCGATTCTTATGGATGGTGGATTAAAACGGTTGGGATAGATGGTTTTCGCCTCGATACCGCGAAATATGTTTCGCATGATTTTTGGCATGATTTCTTTTATGCCAAGGATGCGAAGGCACCAGGCATTCATTCTGTTGCTGCGGCAACGGGGCGTTGTGATTTTTTGTCGTTTGGGGAAGTGTATGAAGGCTCCGAACCGTTTTCTGACGTTGGTGAGCAAAAGGTTTTTAGTTATTTGGGCACTGATGATAAACCAGAAATCAAGTCGATGCTCCAATTTCCGCTGGCTTATACGATCAAGCGGGTTTTCGCGGAGGGCAAACCGACTGCCTATTTGGGCTATCGTCTTAACAAGCATCTCGAATTGTCTGGCAATCCGTCTATTACGCCTGTGTTTATAGACAACCATGATCAAGCTCGCTTTGCGAGCAAAGGAAGTGGTGCTGCGCTCAAGCAAGCTTTAACTTTGATTATGACGATTCCTGGTATTCCGGTGATTTGGCAAGGCACCGAACAGGCATTGACTGAAACCCGTGCATCACTGTTTGCTAAAGGTTTTGGTTCAGGTGGGGTGAATCATTTTGATACCCAGTCGGAAATGTACTTGTTTATCAAGAAACTGGCTGACAGACGCAAAAACCATCGGGTATTCACACGGGGTTCGTTGACAGTTTTAGCGGATAAATCCATCACTCGCGGTGTCGGTGTGTTTGCCTATCAGCGCGAATATCAAGGTACCACGGCCATTGTCGTGTTTAATACTTCTGAACAAGCCACGTTGCTTGACACAGAAACGGGTTTACCCGGTGGTAGCAAATTGAAACTGCTGATGGGTGAAGGCATGAACGATGACATTGTGGTGGACAAAGATGGGCGATTTTCTACCAAACTGCCAGCACGCGCCGTCATGGTTTTAATTCATGAGGCGGGAGACACGGCACCCATTGAAACTTCAAACGTGAAAATCGCCTTCACTACCGCAGTTGAAGGAAACACGTTTACTGAAGATGTGGTTTTAAAGGGGAGTGTGACGGCAGGTGTTATTGATTTAAAACTGGTTGTGGATGGTTTTCTGGAACGTGCGATTGATTTCAAAGCGGATGCTGAAGGGAATTGGCAGGTTGTACTGCCGGTGTCCGAGTTTGGTATGGTTGATGAGACGCATACAGTTAGCGTTTACGCGCCAAAAGAAGGGGTAGTTTCTAATCGGATGACTTTCAGCACCCATGTTATTCTAGACAACGTGATTGAAATCAGCCTAAATGATTTGGCTGGCGATGATCGCGGTTTGAAAGGCCATTATCACTATCCCACCGATAAAAGCTTTACCAATCAAATGGATATTCGACAGGTAGATGTCACGACGGGAAGCACCACGCTGGATATTACCTTCACGATGCCTGTCATTACAGATGGCTGGATACCTCCGAATGGCTTTGATCATGTGTCGTTTAATGTCTATTTCGATTTGCCGAATCAAAAAGGGTTGAGCGTGTTGCCCAAAATCAAGGCTACCGCGCCTAACGGTTTTCAATGGAATTATTCTAACGTGGTGTACAGCGGGGGCAATAGTTTCCATAGCACTGAACATGCCGATGCGGAGAATTTGGGCAACCCTGTGAACGGTGCGCCTGATATCCGTGTTGATCAGGAAAATCGCACGATTCGTTTCCGTTATGATGCCTTTTATTTTGGGCTCGAAAACTGGGAAGGTGTTAAAGTCTATGCTACAACTTGGGACATTGATGGTATAGAAAATATTTATCGGCCTTTGAAACGGGAAGCAGGGCAATATCATTTTGGTAGTGGCAATGGCGATGTGGAACCTTTGATTGCTGACGATATTGATGTGATTACGATTTCTAATACTTGATGATCACGTTTTCCGATTCTGCTATATAACTACAAGGATTGTTTAATCGATGCGGATTATATAACTCGCACAACCCCGAATGGGTTGCCACATTTTTGAAATGCTTTCCCCAAGTTCCACCCTCTTCGTTATACATAAGTTTTTAAATAATTGAAATAAATAAAGATTTCGTAATTTTAATTGCATTTTGACTTATGTATAACGATGAGGGTGGAACCTGATTCTCTTGATGACTCAAAGGAAAAGGCTCAATGAATGAGATAACATCACTTTCTAAATCCCCTTTAAAACGTTTTTCCATAGAAAACTTTAAAGCCTTTCGCAAAAGCGAACTGGATTTAGCACCGCTGACTATTTTGATTGGTGAAAATTCCTCTGGAAAATCGTCTCTTTTACAGGCCCTTTTATTAATTAAACAAACCCTAGAATCTCCGAGTGGGGGAGCCGTACTCAACTTAAATTCCCACTATGTGCAGTTTCGTCATTTTAGATAAATCGTGTTTGGGATGCCAGAAGAAAAGGGCATAATAGGTTTTGAACTGGAACTTGAAGGCTTTAAATGCTATTTCAAAGTGGGTTCAATGCAGAAAGGGCAAGGGGTAAACTTACTTGAATTTTGTATCAATGACCAGCCTTTGCCGATCCAAGATAAGGCGTTAACGGCCTCACACCTCACTCAACTGTACCATAAGCTGACCAAAGTAGGTTATATTCTGCCTATCCGCCCCGCGCCTGAACGATATTATACCCTGTCTGGCCTTGAACCCAATTGGATTGGTATTCAGGCTGAAAATATTGCCGATTTTTTGGAGGCCAATCCAGAAGTGATGAAAAAGGTGCAACAGTGGTTCGTTAAAACGGCTCAATTAGCAAACCAAGTCACTGGAAGCGTAGATAGCGTCACTGCCATTCAAACCGGTGGTAAAAGTGATTGAGAGACGACAACCTTTGGTATTGAATTTCTTCCACAGGAAACCGGTAGTCTCTCCAAACCAATGGAGGTGTTCAAACAATGGGAATTGGGTAATTGTTCATTACAGAATTGGGATATTAGCCACGGAATGACACGGAAATGCACGGAATATTGAAGTGTTTTTCCGTGTATTTCCGTGGCAAAATCGAACCGAAGCCACTCACACAAGTCATTGATTTGTAAGACCACCACGGGTTTGTAGGGACTATCAGGAAACCTAATTTTTGGTGCTTTGAGTGCTTTAAGTACTTGATATTTTTATGGAAAATTTCACGCAGAGCCGCAGAGAATGAGAGAAGATTGAGCCGGCGGGTTAGACAGGCCGGCGGTAGAAAGCTCGCTTCATACCTCTGCGCCTCTGCGGCTCTGCGTGAGCCTAAGATTTATTGATTTGCCTTTGTACTTCATGCAATCAATCGGGAAACGCTATAGTTAAGCATCTAAATTGACAACTGATAGCGCATTCGTCTCAATAAAATTGCGACGGGGTTCTACTTGATCACCCATTAAGGTGGTAAAAATTTCGTCGCTGGCGATGACATCTTCAATGTGAACTTGCAATAAATTGCGCGTTTCAATATTCATCGTTGTATCCCACAATTGATCGGGATTCATTTCACCAAGCCCTTTGTAGCGTTGAATATGTAAACCGCGCCGTGATTCTGCCATTAGCCACTCAACCACTTCCTTGAAATGGCTGACAACTTGCTTTTTCTCGCCACGTTGCACGTAAGCGCCGTTTTCTAACAGGCCAAGGAGTTTTTGCCCTAATTCAACAATGGTTTGATATTCGGGGCTGTTGAAAAAACTTTTGCCGAAAATGTAAGTGCTTTCAACGCTGTGTGCAATCAAGATGATGTGAGCGTTGGTAAAACCGTTTTCTTCGTCTCTCGGATTGAGCTGAATTTGATAACGGTGTGGGGCCTTTTCTAAGGCCTTTTCTAAGGCCTCAAACCAGGCTTGCGTTTTGGCTTCATCACTCAAGTCTGCAACGGGTGGCAAATCAATCAGGGCTTCCAAAACATCTGTAGGCATCATGCGCGATAAGCGTTCGTTAATCGCTTTGACTTGCAAATAATGTTGAAACAGATTTTCAAACGCATTCCCGCTTAAAGCTGGGGCTTCTGGATTGAGATACAGTTGGGCATTTTGCAATGCCAATGTCATTAAATACTCATTGAGCGCGGCATCGTTTTTGACATACTGCTCTTGTTTGCCTTTAGTGAGTTTGTACAAGGGCGGCTGTGCAATATAAATATGCCCTCGTTCAAGCAATTCTGGCATTTGCCGATAAAAGAAGGTTAATAATAACGTTCTGATATGGCTGCCATCGACATCGGCATCTGTCGCGAGAATGACACGATGATAACGCAATTTATCCGGATCATATTCTTCTTTGCCGATACCGCAACCTAAAGCCGTAATCAATGTACCCACTTCAACAGAAGATAGCATTCTATCAAAACGGGCCCTTTCCACATTTAAGATTTTGCCTTTTAATGGCAAAATGGCTTGGTATTTTCTATCGCGGCCTTGTTTGGCCGACCCGCCTGCGCTATCGCCTTCTACGATAAACAATTCCGACAAGGCTGGATCTTTCTCCTGACAATCGGCTAATTTCCCCGGTAATCCTGCAATATCAAGTGCCGTTTTGCGTCGTGTCATTTCACGCGCTTTACGAGCGGCTTCTCTCGCACGAGCGGCTTCAATGATTTTGCCGGCAATATTTTTCGCCTCTTGCGGGTTTTCTAGCAAAAATTCATCTAATTTCTCAGCAACGATCCCTTCTACCGCCGCTTTGACTTCACTTGACACCAGTTTGTGTTTCGTTTGTGAAGCAAATTTTGGATCGTGCATTTTTACCGACAAGACGGCTGTCAAGCCTTCGCGAACATCATCACCGCCAGTAGACACTTTCGCTTTTTTCAAAAACCCTTCGCGCTCTAAATAATTATTAAAGGTGCGCGTGAGTGCGCCGCGAAATCCCGCTAAATGCGTACCACCATCGCGCTGTGGGATATTGTTCGTAAAACAAAAGAAGTTTTCATAGTAAGAATCATTCCATTGCATCGCGACTTCGACAGAAATGTCATCTTTTTGACTGGAGAAATAGAAGATGTTGTCATGCAATGTCGTTTTATTACGGTTAAGCAATTCGACAAAGGAGCGAATGCCGCCATCATCTTCAAAAACGGTATCCTTAGCCGTTCTTTCGTCAAGCAAGCAAATCCGCACACCTGCATTTAAAAACGACAGTTCTCGCAAACGATTAGCGAGGATATCATAATGAAATTCGGTATTCGTGAAGGTTTTGGTGCTGGGCTTAAAGCGAATTTCGGAACCGGTTTTATCGCTATCGCCAGTCACTGCCAAAGGGGCAACTGGCACACTTTCTCGGTAAGTTTGTTCATGGATTTTACCGTCTCTGTAGATGGTGAGATGGAGTTCCTCTGACAAGGCATTGACAACAGAAACCCCTACGCCATGTAAACCGCCAGAGACTTTATAGGAATTGGCATCAAATTTACCACCGGCATGGAGTACTGTCATAATGACTTCAGCCGCAGAACGGCCTTCTTCTTTATGAATATCAACAGGAATACCGCGCCCGTTGTCGGTCACTGTCACTGAGTCATCGCGGTGTATTGTCACCGTCATTTCTGAGGAATAGCCCGCTAAGGCTTCATCAATGGCATTATCAACGACTTCAAACACCATGTGATGTAAACCGGTGCCATCATCGGTATCACCAATATACATACCAGGGTGTTTTCTAACCGCTTCTAATCCCTTTAAAACTTTGATGTTATTTGAATCGTAGGTTGTTTCAGTCATTGTCTGATCCCTAAAAATTTAGAATCGGGTATTTTATCATTTTTTGGGAGAGTTTTGAAGATCAATGTCGGGTAAGCTTAACACCTATCAGTTTGTCAAATAAAATTTTTTCAACACAGAGAGCACAGAGGGCCACAGAGGACCACAGAGAATGATTGATTCTTAATGATATTGTGATAAAAAATACTTTGTAAATGTACGTGTTTTTGACCTAGAATTTAAAAACGGATAGGGGGTCAGATCGGGTAAAGCTAATTAAGAAACTTGCCATAATTATCTGAAAAGCTATAATTTCAAAGATAAACACATTTATAGCGTTTCCCTTTTGCGTGAACCGAAGGTCAGCAAAGCTAAATACATCCTTAGTAGGGGCTTACCAGCTATCAGTTTGTAAATTCTGGCAAAAATACACACAACTTTTAAGCGTATTTAATATAAGAATATAACTAAAAATCATAGACTTATACTCTGTGGTACTCTGTGGCCCTCTGTGATCTCTGTGTTGAAAATTTTTTTTTGACAAACTGATAGGTGCTAAGTAGGGCGGCGCTAATTAATTACACAAAAATTTTTGGCAAAGTATAGCATTTTCCAATAGTATGAAATACATTGACAGGGAATGAAATCAATCTATTGTACTTTTATACTATTACTGTTAAAATTTTTGCAGAATCGAAAACTCGCTAGATATAGATTTAGTCACATTTATGCGACCTAAACTGTTGGCTATTTTTAATAATAATAGCAATCTTATGATGATGCTAAGTATATCTACAGTCAAAAAAGGAAAAACATGCCAGAAATGACTATCGCCGTTTCTGATAAAATTGTTCAACATTTGAATAATTTATCATTAGGTAACACGCTCAATGACAATCTTAAAATGTTATTAATTGCCGAATATCGACGGCGTTTGGCACATTATCATTTAATAGATCGTCAATTAACCCAAAAATATCAAAAGGATTTTGATGAGTTTGAAAAGCAACAAATCACAAAACAACAAGGTTATACTTGGGAAGTTGAATCGGATGCCATGGCTTGGGAAACTGCTGTTGATGGCATGCGTACCCTACAACGACAATTGGCTGAAATTGAAGGACTTTTATGACCATTGATGAACTTATCATTGAAGCCTACAGTGCCAAAGATCGTTTTTGGTTTATAGATGATCTTCAAATGGAACGCACAGATTCTACAATCAGATTGCGTTTTAGCATTGGGCCAAAATTGTTTATTCAAGTATTCTTCAGTGAGCGTAGTGGACGGTTTAGTTTAGCCTTGATTGATAGCTCAATGCGACTCTATGGGCGAGATAGGGAACATGGCTTATGGCATCGCCACCCCTTTGAGGACCCTTCGATCCACGAACCAACACCTGAAGGAATGTCACCTCACCCCATCATCCAATTTATAACTGAAGTTGAGGAACTTTTGCTTGATAAGCATGTTTTATAACACAAATCGGTATGATAATTATTTTGATATTAGGCTGTTGATTTCGATGTCATTGAAACGAATTAAAGGTGATTTGTTTTTATTACACAATTAGATTCTCTTGATTTTCAGCTAAATAATTTCACAAAGGGCAGACACGTAGGTCTGCCCCTACATCATGCCCGTAGGGGCGAACCTGCGTGTTCGCCCTTTTGATCTTAATTAATCTTAATTTAATGGCATTGCCGCTTGGCCACCATCCCAATCCATTGAGGCCTCTCAAAACAAAAGACATCGTAGGCTGGGCTCGCTGTCGGCGCTTTCTTAAATCTTATCCAAGTATCAGCGATTAGCGGCCCCACCACTCCTATCTAATCCTTAATTCTCTTTCTTTGAAATTGAGCCTTTTTTTCTTGCAGAATGAGTTATCCGTTTACGAATGACATTTCTGGCTACCTGCCATACACTCGATTTTCAAGTCTTGATAAGACTTCCTCTACAACAACTGGCAAAAACTGTTTAAGTTGTCTTTCAAGCACTTCACTGAATAACTTTTCTAACTTGTCATCAAGTTGATAACGATTGATATCACGTTGTTCGACTTGAATTGGATAATCCTCATCCGATGCGTTGGCCTCTGAAAAAATACGAGCAAAATCGCTATTTTTACGTTTCTCCATTTCTAGCTGAAATGCCTCACGACTCATTGAACACAGTTCATGCAGTGTGATTTTTACAGCCTCTTCAAATTTTTTTTCATTCATCGTTTGATCTCTTCAATTTTTTCTAAGTGAATACAATTTTCATCTCGTACCACATAACACAAAGGTTCACCCAAAAGAAGATGAAGCTTGGAATAAGTGTGACATCTTTTGGGTGGGGGTATACGGATTTGGAAAACTTTATATTTTATACCCGTATTTTTTTCCAACTGTTCAATAAATAAATCATACATCGCACCTTTCTGATCTCGTATATCCTCATTACCATCAAGCTGCATCATGGCAAAAGTACCAAAAATATCTTTCATAAAGGGCGTTTCCAAATCTAAAAATTCATCCACCTTGACACGAATATCGACATAAATGACAGCACCTTCGTTTTCCCTAAATTTCCCTTGACGAACACGATGATCATACCAACAAACAGCTAAATCCCTGGCATAATCATTATCTCGCCAAAAATAAACACCGCTACCAGCATATCCATCCCTTGTCTTTTGAAACGAATTATGCGGTGTGATGTCTTGAGCCGCAGAAAGGGTTGTTCCATGCGTTCCTTTAAGAATTAACATGGAATGGGTTTCAACTTCAATTGACGAATGACTCAAACTCAGTGTCTCCTTCAGTTAAGTGTCAGTACAACGAAACGTCGTTCGCGTTTAATGATGGGCTGATAAACGAGTTGAATATCGGGTAACTTATGTTTCAACTTAAAACTTGGATATCGAGCCCAGACTTGCACTATATATTTTCAAATAATTAATTTCAAAAAGGGCAACCACAAGCCGCCCGTAGGGGCAATCCCTTGTGGTTGTCCAGAATTATAGCGTTTCCCGATTGGGTTTTCACGCCAAAGTTGAGGCAAACAAAAACTTTATTTCACGCTTAAGTTTCGCTCCGCGAAACTTAAGCGTGAAATGTGAAATACATTTTTTGATGTGATTTTGGAAAATGCTAAAATATTACAAATGAACAGATGGACTTTTGAACAAAACTATAAAAATGAACAGCTAATGTTCATGCCAGTTTTGAGTTTTACTGGTATTAAAATCTATACAGTGCTTGAGCTAATTTTCCAATATTGAGCGCATCCAAATAAGGCAGTTGTGCTAACAGGGGTACCTCTAAACGCTCTTTCAGTGTTTCAATGGAGGCTTGCGCGTCAAAATCGGGATCAATTGGATTCGCTACCCAACCGGCTAAGGTGCAGCCGTCGCGTATAATCGTTTCGGCGCTTAACAGGGCGTGATTAATACAGCCTAAACGTAAACCGACTACTAAAATGACGGGCATTTCTAATGCGAGTACGATATCTTTTAAACTTTGTGTGCGATTGAGGGGTACTCGCCAACCGCCTACGCCTTCTACTACTAAAGCTTCTGCTTGTGCGGCTAACTGTTGATATTGAGTGATAATGGTTTCTAATTCAATGGTTTGCCCAACTTGTGCGGCGGCAATATGAGGGGCGATAGGGGGGGCGAAGGCGTAAGGATTCACCCAGTCATAGGGTACATCCAGTCCGCTTGTTTTTAAAATCTGTTCAGCATCGCTATTTCTTAAACCGGCTTGAGTGGCTTCACTGCCTGAGGCTATCGGTTTCATTCCGGCAACCCGTAAACCTTGATTTTTTAAATGCTGAATTAAGGCTAAGGTGTACCACGTTTTTCCAACTTCTGTATCGGTACCGGTGATAAACCAAGATTGATTCATTAAAAGGCTCCTAATATAACTACAAGGATTCGTTATAAGAAAGGATAAGTCTATAACTACAAGGATTAGTTATAAGAAAGGATAAGTCTATAACTACAAGGATTCGTTATAAGAAAGGATAAGTCTATAACTACAAGGATTCGTTATTCGATGCGGATATAACTACAAGGATTCGTTATAAGAAGGGATATAACTACAAGGATTATTTCAAATAGACTTGTCCCTAAATAACGTAATTGGTTGAAATACTGTACAAAATCAATAACTTAGCTTATTAATGGACAAATATAATGTTCATGATCTCAGTTAAGTCACGATTTTATCCTTTCTTATAAATAATCCTTGTAGTTATATTTTGGAGTTATGAAAGCCCTCATTCCGAAGAATCGTCAACTGCCAAAAGGCCGTGTAAATGTTCTAAATCTCCCCAGACTTCTAATGTCCAGCGTTTGTCTTGATAAGAAAACACATTGACACTGGTATTGAGGGATAAAAAGTGTCGTGGTGCAGAAAGTGGCATACCCAGTGTATGCTTAAAAAGGCTAACCAAAACACCACCATGTGTCACCACTAAAATACGTTCTCCAACATGTTTTTGAGCCAATCCTTCAAGACAGGTGATACACCGTTCACTAAATTGTTTAAGACTTTCACCTTCTGGAATAATATAATCTGGATCATTGGCTTTGTAATAATGAAAAACTTCTGGAAATCGGGTGGCTAATGTTTTTTTAAGCTCATTTTGAATGATACCAAAATGTCTTTCACGCAAGCAAGGCTCTGTCAAAATCGACAAACCGTTGCTTTCAGAAATGCGTCGTGCTGTTTCATAAGCTCTACCTATATCACTGCTATAGAGGGCTGCGAAACGTTGTGATTTGAAACGAGAAGCTAAAGCTTCAGCTTGGGCGAGGCCCGTTTCAGTCAGTGGGCTATCAAGATGCCCTTGGATTCGACTTTCCAAATTCCAAATCGTTTCACCATGACGAATTAAAAAAATTTGAGTCATAATTTTGCATTCCAATAGCCGCAAAATAAATTTTGCACTCCTAATAGCCGCAAAATAAATTTTGCACTCCTAATAGCCGCAAAATAAATTTTTAACGAAAATCGGGCCTTCAAGATTTGATTTCCGTTCAAGATTTATCTTGATAAACAATGCCTGGTGTACATGGGATCGGCACTGTGGTTAAGTAAGTACAAGTCAACTGAGATTGATTGATAATAACCCTTTTTTTTAGAAATGCGCCCTGTTTGAACGGAAATTCTTTACGATAGTTGATCAAGCTTCGCTTCGAGCCGAAGTCTAAACGCTAATTCAACTCAAATTTGGGTTGATACCAAAGAGGTTGGAAATTATCGCCTCGCTTGCCAATTCGTGCGCCATGTTATCCACAGTTTACGCAAAGGGGTTAAATGAATGCGATGTTCAAATACTTGATAGCCCTCTTTTTCTATTTCTTCTAAAGTGGCTAACGCGATTTGAGCGCGAATCAAACCGCTACGTTGATTAAAACGATCTTCTTTCGCTAAATATTTGAAAGCATTGTTATAATAGTCGCGAATGCGCTTTGTTTGGTAGGCCAATAAAGCTTGTACGGCATCAGACTGTTGGCAATTAAATAAGGTTTGCGTACTCACATTAAACTGTTCTAATTCATCAGTCGGAATATAAAGCTTGGAGTAGAGTAGATCGTGGCGCAGTTCACGCAAAATAGAGGTGAGTTGTAAAGCAATGCCTAATTGTTCGGCATATTTGAGGGTACTGTCATTTTGATAACCCAACACTTGCGTACACAGCAGACTTAATACACTCGAAGTGCGTTTACAATAGGCTTCTAATTCATCAAACGTGCTATAACGAGTTACGTCTAAATCCAGTAACAAGCCTTCTATTATTTCTTGAAAATAATGTTGGGGTAATGAGTGATGCTTGATGGATTCACTTAGGGCTTGACAAACCAGATGATGTGGCGTACCGGCAAATGTTTGTGCGATTTCTTCTTGCCACCAGTATAATTTAGCTCTTGCTACGTTCACATCAGAGCATTCATACGGTATGTCGCTGACTTCACGGAAAAAAGCCTTTAAAGCGGTGAGTGTTTGTCGAGTGCCGTAAGGCAGAAAACGTAGACTGTAATACAGACTCGAACCCTCACGCAGCACTTTGTCTTGACAATATTGTTGAGGTGTCATGAATTTAGTGTAATTGATTGATCAATCCATGATAGCAAATCAAGTGGTTGTTGGAGCATCCCAGTTGCACCCCACTGTGTTGGTGTTTCTTTTTCATCTATGTAGCCATACAAGGCAACCAGTGTACGCATCCCCGCTCGCTGTCCAGCTTCAATATCGCGCTGTGCATCACCCACATAAATACAGTACTCTGGGGCGCTTTGCGCCAGTTGACAGGCATGTAGCAGGGGCGCGGGATGGGGTTTGTTCTGGGGTAAAGTATCGCCGCTGATGTTGCACACACTACGGCTAGTCAAACCTAACTGTTGTAATAACGGTTCAGTGAGCCAAGCGGGTTTATTCGTCACTATCCCCCATTGTATTCCTCGTTTTTCCAAGGTGTTAAGTACATCGGCCATGCCCGGGAAAAAAACCGTTTTATCAGCAATGTGATCAGCATAAAGATTCAAAAACGCTTGTCGCAAGCCTGCGAAAGTCTGATCATGCTCAGTTAAGTTAAAAGCCATTTTGACCAGTGTTGTTGAGCCATAAGACACAAAAGGGCGAATTTGTTCAAAGGGTAGCTGTGCGCGTTTTTGTTCAACTAACAGGGTATTGAGCGCAAAGGCTAAATCGGGCGCGGTATCCAATAGTGTGCCGTCTAAGTCAAATAGCACGGTGTGTACAGAATGATTCATTTGGGTTTGTGTGTGTGAATAAGATAGTTGACTGAAATATCAGAACCTAGCGAATAATGTTTGCTAAAGGGATTATAACTCATACCGATCAAATCGATCAGGGAGCCGCCTGCAGTACGCACCCATTCAGCCAATTCTGCTGGACGAATAAATTTGGCATAATCATGTGTCCCTTTAGGCAGCAGTCTGAGAAAATATTCGGCCCCAATGATGGCAAATAGATAAGATTTAGGATTACGGTTAATGGTGGAAAAAAAGAGATGCCCATCAGGCTTGGCTAATTTATGGCAAGCGGAAACAACAGAGGCGGGCTGTGGAACATGTTCTAACATTTCCAAGCAAGTCACAACATCAAAACTGGCCGGACACTCAACGCTCAACTGTTCCGCTGTCGTCTTAAGATAATTGACTTTAAGGTTGGATTCATGTAAATGTAATTTTGCCACATTCAGCGGGGCTTTAGCCATATCAATGCCCGTCACCAAAGCGCCGCTAAGTGCCATACTTTCACTTAAAATCCCGCCTCCGCAGCCAACATCTAACACGCTTTTACCTGTCAAACCACCAACAGCTTTGTCAATATAGTCTAAGCGCAGTGGATTTATATCATGTAGTGGTTTAAATTCACTGTTCGGATCCCACCATCGAGAGGCTAATGCGCTAAACTTAGCCAGTTCTTGCTCATCAACATTATGTGTTATGTTCATGTTATAGTTCCCAAAAACAACAAGGATTGGTTATGAAAGGATTGTGAGAGGAGTTCATTCGTTCATTCGTTCATTCGTGAAGGAGTTCATATTAATAGATCTGATGCCGTGTGTTCACTTGTTCATTCCTGAAGGCGTTATAATTTTAATAAAATCATTTAAAATCATTATTCATACTACAATACCTTCGTCAAATTGTAAAAAACGTCAATTTCGAGCCAATGTCAATTTTTAACTTTTCAGGCTTTCACAAGTTTCGCGAAGCGAAACTTTAGCGTGAAAATGTTTTTGCAGACAAAAACATAAGCCTGAAAAATTGATTTTGCTAAAAAATCAGTATTTTTTTGGAAATGGCTCATTTTTAAAATTGGCGAAGGTATTGATACTATGTACCCTATTACTTATGAAATCAATTCTTCCGTTTCATCGGCTTGAAAAGGCTTCCCCATTTTGAAGTTACAATCAGATTTTTTCTTACAATATATACTTAGCACCGTCATAAGGTCGCTATTATTGATTCTAATAGCCAACAGCTAAAGCAGTTGTCTAAAAGCTCAAGTCACCTAAAGGTGACTAACAGCAAAAGCGCAAATTATAACGGTGGGCAGTATAGAAATCCTTGTCGTTATTGTTTGTTGTTATTGTTTATTAAGTTATTGCTATTCGTCATTCACATACGCTAGTGGTATTCTAAACTTATACTTGATGTTCTCGTTTTTTTTAACGCACTGATTTATAAAGCTTTTTATAATAACCACCCAAAATAAAGGGCTTTTATTTTTTAAATAAAAACAAACACTTAATTTTATAGGCCTATCTACAGCAAAGCTTTGTTACCTCCGTTTTTACGAAAAATGAGAACACCGAGTTATCAGTAATTCTACTTTGTCAGATTCATTTATTATGTGATAGCCAACGAAACGCTAAGAACGCGCACGTTTTGTAATCTTGCTTAAAAAGCACCTTCGCTTACCAAAGCGTGAAATATGTTAAATGCGACAAAGTAGAACTAAGAGTACAACAGATTTTGGGTAGGATTTTTTAATCGGCGTAATCATCGGGTTTTTCATTAATATAGTTTTTAATACCAGTAAAACTCAAAACTGGCATGAACAGTAGCTGTTCATTTTTATAATTTTTGTTCAAAAGTTCATAAGTTCACATTTTTGTAAGTTGTTTTGTCAGCTTATTTATTGTATCAAGATTGATTTTAAATCATTAACAATTTCACGATTTCACGCTCAAGTTTCGCTGCGTGAAATAAAGTTTTTGCGCGCAAAAACTTTAGCGTGAAAAACAATTTTCTTGGGCAACTTGGGCAACTTATAAACTGATTGAAGCATGGCACGATTTTCTTTCGCCCCCTTCATTTAAATAATTTACTTCGTTACTTCGTTTCACAATCATGTAGGGGCAATCCCTTGCTCATGCCCTCGTGCGTATGAAACGAAGTAACGAAGTAAATTATTTTTCTGAAGGGGGCCGCGATAAATCGTGCCATGCAACTAACGCAGTCTAGTTGCCCAAAGCCAGAAAACATATAAAATTAGGAACAAATGAACTATCTTTTGAACAAAACTATAAAACTGAACAGTCAC
>Ga0233403_10000151_pt1 | contig 30425 bp, 10 predicted proteins | sample Na_oxic_1_MG_FD_179866 | JGI IMG/M metagenome (GOLD analysis project Ga0233403, IMG submission 179866) | Seawater microbial communities from Saanich Inlet, British Columbia, Canada - Na_oxic_1_MG | ecosystem: Environmental > Aquatic > Marine > Inlet | place: Canada: British Columbia | collected...
TAGGGGTAATCCCTTGTGGTTACCCCTGATGGTATTTTATTTTTTGCGAGTTACCTAACCATTAACCATTAACTCGTGTTCATCGGTACAGCCACACGCGCATCAGTGAAATCAGTTTGTCGGTGTCCACCGGTTTGGAAAGATAGTCATTGGCGCCGGCTTCGATACATTTGCTCTTGTCGCCTTTCATCGCTTTGGCGGTGAGGGCGATAATGGGCAGCTTGCGAAAGGGTCGTTGCGATCTGATTTCGCGCATGGCTTCATAGCCGTCCATTTCTGGCATCATAATGTCCATTAATATAATAGCAATATCAGGATGTTTTTCCAACAATGTTAGGGCTTCTTTGCCATTGTTACCAACAATCACTTCCAGGTTTTTGTCTTCCAAAAAGGTGGTTAAGGCAAAGGTGTTGCGAATGTCATCATCTACAATCAGGACTTTTTTACCGGTCAGGATGGCTTCTTTGTCATGCACCATCCGTAGCATTTGTTGCTGAGCGGCCGGTAAATGGGCTTCGATTTGGTGCAGAAACAGGGTGGCTTCATCTAATAAGCGTTCTGGTGAACTGGCCGTTTTGACCGTCAGGTAGTCGGCGCACTGTAGTAATAACGTCTCTTCGGCCGAGGTTAAGTCGCGTTCGGTATAGACTATCACCGGGATTTGGCAGAAGCCTTCGCCTTGTCGCATTTGTTCAAGCAGCTTGATGCCGGTTCGTTGTTCGATATCCATATCAAGGATAATACAATCAAACAATGCCTCTTTGATCTGTTGTAAGGCTTCGGCTATTGTCACGGCAACGGTGGTTTGGATGTCTTTACTTTCAAGTAATTCGAGTATTTTCTGTTGGTGCGGTTCATTATCCGCCACGACTAACAGATTTTTCACCGTTTTCGCCAAAAACTGTTCTATCGAATCAAAAGCTTCTCCAAGTTCTTCCAAACTCACTGGTTTGAGCAAGTAACCAATGGCCCCCATTTTTTTGGCATTTTTACTTTGCTCAGCGGCAGAAATAAAGTGTACTGGAATGTGCCGAATGTCAGGATTGTCTTTCAAGCGATCCATCACCGCCCAGCCATCCAGCTGAGGTAATCCCACGTCAAGCATAATCGCGTAAGGCCGATATTCTTCTGCCAACCGTAAGCCAGTGGCGCCATCTTCTGCGATAATGCACTTAAAGCCTTTTTCGCGGGCGAATTCTATCATCAAGCTGGAAAATTTTCGGTCGTCTTCAATAATTAACAGGGATTTGTCTTCTGGTTTAAGATTGTCTCTATCATCGGCAATGGTCTCATGATTTATCGAAACCGCGTTTTTTTCATCTTCATCGCTCGACTCCTGACTTGTTGGAGTCCAAAGCTTTAGCTTTGGTGGTTTTGAAACCTCTTCAGTTTGATGAATTTCTGGCAAATACAAGGTAAAGGTAGTGCCGTGGCCTTCTTCGCTGTGCAATTGTAATTCGCCACCGAGCAGTTGGGCGAGTTGGCGAGAAATGGATAAGCCAAGCCCAGTACCACCAAAACGGCGACTGGTGGTGCCATCGACTTGTTGGAAGGCTTCAAAGATCAGTTCTTGTTTGTTTTTGGGAATGCCTATGCCGGTATCAGTGACACAGAACGCGATCACCGGTTGAGGATTTTGGCCATTGGTTGGCTTGTCTATTTTCAACCTGACTTCGCCTTGTTCAGTGAATTTAAAGGCATTGGAGAGTAAGTTGTTCAGAATTTGTTTGAGACGCTGCGCGTCTGTTTGCAATTGGGGCGGTGCCTCCTGGGCAACGGTGATCTGGAATGCTAAGCCTTTATCAACGGCAACCGGACGAAATTTTTGTTCAATCGTTTCGACTAATTCAGTCAGTGACAGGTTTTCCGCCTGAACTTCCATTTTACCGGCTTCAACTTTGGATAAATCTAAAATCTCGTTGATCAGTTTCAGCAAGTCGGTACCGGCACTGTGAATGGTTCGAGCATATTCGACCTGTTTGTCGCTCAAATTGCCTTTTTTGTTATCACCCAACAGTTGTGCGAGTATCAATAAACTATTGAGCGGCGTGCGGAGTTCATGGGACATGTTGGCCAGAAATTCCGATTTATATTGACTTGCTAATTCGAGTTCATGGGCTTTTATCACCAGTGCCGCTTGGTTTTTTTCCATTTCAACTTGGATTTTTTCCATTTCCGCTTGAGTGATTTCTAACGCGGTATTTTTTTGTTGAATGTCGGCTTGTTGGCGTTCTAATTCGTTGGTCCGTTCTTGAAGTGCCTCGTTGGTTTGTGTCAGTTCTTCTTGTTGAGTTTGTAATTCCTCGGACTGACTTTGCAGTTCTTCATTTTGTTGTTGAAGGACTTCTTGTTTATGTTGTAGTTCTTTTCGTTGATGTTGCAGTTCTTCATTCACACTTTGGAGCTCTTCCTGTTGTGTCCGAAGTTCTTCTGACTGGCTTTGCAGTTCTTCATTGGTTTGTTGCAGTTCTTCTTGTTGGTTTTGTAATTCTTCTGCTTGTGCCTGTGTTTGTTGCAACAATTGTTGCATCTTGGTGCGCGATTCGGCGGTATTCACAGCAATACCTATGTTTGGTATCGCTTGTTCAAGAAATTCTCGTTGAATGTCCTCTAGCGGTTTGGACGAACCGAGTTCAATGACTCCTTTGACCACATTTTCATATAAAAACGGAATAATGATCACATAGCGAGGAAGTGCGTTGGTCAATCCGGATCGGATAATGTGGGTACATTCTTCTGCTGTTTGAATAATAGACAAGGTTTTTTGTTCCAAAGCCACTTGTCCGATTAATCCTTCTCCAAGTAAAAATTGGTCGGGTCGATGGTCAGTTTTAGTATAAGCATAACTGGCGATCAGTTTTAGATAGGGCTTTTTGGCGACGGGCATAGCCGCATTAAAAACTGCTTTTTGAACAGATTCATGACGCTGTTCTGGTTCTAATTCCTCCAACAGATAAAATAATCCAATCTGCGCTTCTGCATAAGTACTGAGGAAAGAAATAATTTTCTTGGCCTGAGTCGTAATGTTTTGATCACCTCTGACTTGATCATTTAATTGGGTTTGCCCAGTTTTTAACCAATCTTGTTGAGCATTTTTGGCCGTTGCATCGGCCAACTTGAGAGCTGCTGTTTCGAGGGCTTTTTTAATTTGAATGAAATCGCCCTGGTATTCAGCCTGAGGGATCACGTTTAGGTTGCCTTCTGCTAAGCCTTGAGAAACGTGGACAATATCATCAATCACTTGCCGTAGGGCCGATAAAGCATCTTCCAACGCATTTTTTATTTGAACAAAGTCACCTCTATATTCTGTTTTCGGAGCGATATGCAGGTTGCCTTCTGCCAAGCCTTGAGACACTTGCATAATATCCTCAATGACTTGCTGTTGGTGAGGTAAGGCTTGTTCCAGTGCTTGTTTTATTTGGGCAATGTCGCCCTGATATTCGCCCTGGGGCATCACGCTCAGATGGCCAGCCGCTAGGTTCTGAGAAACACGGACAATGTCTTCAATCACTTGTTGTAGGGCTGGTAAAGCGGTTTCCATCGCTTGTTTGATTTGGGCGAAGTCGCCTTGGTATTCGGCTTGTGGCATCACGTCCAAATGGCCATCTGCTAAGCCTTGAGAAACGCGAACCATATCTTCAATCACTTGCCGTTGATTGGATAAGGTGGTTTCCAACGCCGTTTTGATTTGGACAAAATCGCCACGGTAGTCGGCCTTAGGTGTCACGCCCAAGTGACCGGCGGCTAATTCCATGGAGACTTGGACAATGTCTTCAATCACGGTTTTAAAATAACTGGCTTGGGCATCAAAAGCTCGTCCAATGTCACCCATTTCATCCTGACGCTGAGTGATGTTGTCTATCTGTGTACGATTGATTTCAGAGAGAGCCATATCGCCAGCCACCAGCAGATTGGATCCCTGAACAATTAGGGCCAGCGGTTTGGTAATAGAGCGAGCCAGAAAAATACTGACCCCCAGTCCGGCAAGAATGGCAATCACTATCACCGCCATCGTGGTGTAAGTCATTTCCTTTATGATATATATGATGTCACTGGTAGCCGTCATGACGTTCTGTTTTTTTGCCGCTGCCATTTGATCCAGTATCAGTTCTAACTGACCCAATTCTTGTTGTTCCAATTGATATAGGGTTGCTAGAGCCTCTTTTTTGGTTTCGGGATGGTATTTAAGGAATATCGCGTCAGCGGCCTTTTTGAATTTGGTATAAGCCGAAAACATGTCATTGAGCGGAGTCATTTCTGAGTTATGTTTTAAGGCTTTTATTTTATTGAAAAAATTCTCAAATTCGGTGGCATTAGCGGCAAACGATTCTTTTTCTACCGCTTTTCCAGCCACATACTCAGTGAGCTGGTTCTCTAATTCTCCAACTTTATCCAGTAACGCGAGATAAAGTAAAATCACCGGCTGAGTGTTGTCGGCTGTTTCATTTGAAACGGTTGTGAGACGTTCTTCTTTCAGTGCCGCTTGGATGATTTCTGTTAGGCTTTTTTTTAGGGCGGCACCGTGTTGATGGACTGCGAGATCAGCCTGTTTTTTGGCCCATTCCTCGACTTTTGGATTGTACTGACTGAAAATTTCCTGGTTGGCCGTATTTGTATAATTTGAAAACAAGTCGTTGATTTTCTCAATGACTTGGGCTTGTTTGAGTTGATTTTCAATTTGCGTCAGTTCGTCAAAGAAAGTGAGAAAAGCTTGACGATTGGCATTAAAATTGGCCCGTTCTTCGGCTTGACCGGTCATGTATTTTAGGACATTCACATCCATGTCCTCCAATTTATCGAGCAGCGAAAATGACAAAATCACACTAGGGACATCGTCTTGACTCACTTCGATAGCGTCTTTGATAACTCGACTGTTCAAAATATAAACAACCAGTCCTACAGCAATAAACATCGCCAGTAAAAAAGCAAACCCAGCACTGAGTTTACGTCCTATAGTCATCTTCATTAATTTCTCCTAAATTCTCCTGAATAATTATTGGAGTCCAAAACCACCAAAGCTGAAGCTTTGGACTCCAACAGATATTTACATCTTGGGCTTTTCGAGACTAATCAGTCCCATGTCGGCCAAGGATTCTGCGACCCAAATTTGGTCTAGCCAATTGTCCAATTGATCCAGATCGGTCGTGGATTCAATTTTCTGCACCACACTGTCGGGCAGTGGCGTGAACTTGCGGCGCAATTGACGAATGAGCGTCTTTTGTAGCATCAGCGCGCCTTGCTGTTCGCCATTTTTCTGGCTTTTTGCCAAGGCTTCTTGGAAAGTGGGAATTTTCCACATTTCTTCCGGCATTTCTCGGAAAAATCGTTCAATGTAAGGCCAAGTATCTTGTCATCTCATCTCTTCCTTGAGTTGATTGAGAATTTTGTTGGGCCGTCTAACACAGATAATTGTTACCGTCCGTTGGTTGGGGAGTCTAACGGGTTGGTTATCATCCGCGTCATCACTCTCCGTCTCAGTATCCGCATCGGATTCGTTGTCATTCTGTTGGGTTTCATCTTCATCCTCTGCCTCCTTTTCAGAATCTATGCCTCCAATGTCCCAAACTCTCATCATAATCCGATTATAGTCTTTCAAGGTTAACGGATCATTGATGCCTTTCAATTCAAGGGCATTGGTTTGTTGGAAGTGGGAAAACGCGGTGTTTTGTAATTGAGTACGGTCATTATTGGTGCAATTGACCACGATATCAATAGCCCGTCCACGAAAAAACACTTCCCGTTCGGTTTCTACAACCATTCCCCGCTGCTCAAAGAAACGGCGATAGAAGGCTTTGGTGGTATCATCAAACGGCTCGGATGAGGAAGTCATTTTGGGGTTTTACCTCGCTTGGTTAGAGAGTTATTGAATTAGCTTTGGATTCCAAAACCACCAAAGCTGAAGCTTTGGATTCCAACAGTTTATCGGTATAGCCACACGCGCATCAGTGAAATCAGTTTGTCGGTGTCTACCGGTTTAGATAAATAGTCGTTGGCACCGGCTTCAATACATTTAGCTCGGTCGCCTTTCATCGCTTTTGCCGTTAACGCGATAATGGGCAGTTTGCGAAAATTCGGTTGTTTTCGGATTTGGCGCATGGCTTCATAGCCGTCCATTTCTGGCATCATAATGTCCATCAGTACTATGGCAACGTCGGGATGTTTGTCCAATACTCTCAGTGCTTCTTTGCCATTGTTTCCAACAATCACTTCCATATTGTGGTCTTCCAAAAAGGTGGTTAGGGCAAAGGTGTTGCGTATATCATCATCCACTATCAAGACTTTTTTATCCAGCAGAATGGTCTTTTTGTCATGTACCATCCGTAACATGTTCTGTTTGTCTTGGGGCATTTTGGAGGCTATCTGATGGAGAAATAGGGTGGCTTCGTCCAACAAACGTTCCGGTGTATTAGCCGCTTTGATGGTAATCTGATCGGCGCATTGTAGCAAGATGGCTTCCTCCGACGTGGTTAATTCACGTTCCGAATAGACAATCACCGGCGTTTGGCAGAAACCTTTTGTTTGTCGCATCTGTTCAAGTAGTTGAACGCCGGAGTTTTGTTCTATATCCATATCGAGAATAAGACAATCAAACGTGCTTTCTTGAAGCCGTTCTAAAACCGCCGCTTTGGTGACTGCTAACGTGATGTCGATATCTTGGGTTTTGACCAGTTCCATAATGTTCTGTTGACGAGGTTCATTATCGACCGCAACCAACAGATTTTTCATGGTTTTGGTAATAAACTGTTCTATCTTTTGAAAGGCTTCTCCCAGTTGTTCTAAATTCACCGGTTTTAGCAAATAACCAATGGCTCCCATTTGTCTGGCATCAAAACTTTGGTCGGTGGCGGAGATAAAATGCACCGGAATGTGCCGAGTGTTCGGATTATCTTTGAGTCTATCCATCACGGACCAACCATCTAGCTGAGGTAAGCCGATATCAAGGATAATGGCATTGGGCTGATATTCCTCAGCTAACCGTAAACCAGTTAAACCATCTTCAGCGATAAGGCTCTTGAAACCGTTTTCGCGGGAGATTTCCATCAGGAGGCTGGAAAAGTTTCGGTCGTCTTCTATCATTAATAGCGATTTATCTTCCGGTTTTAGATGTTCTCTATCATCGGCGATGGGTTCTCTGGAAACTTGGTTATTGGGACTAGATATTTCGGTTTGATAACTAGAAATCCCTCTTTGTTCGTCGTCGTGACTATTAATCTCTTTTTTGTCAGCCGCTGGAGATTTTTCGGGCAAATACAAGGTAAAGGTCGTTCCCTGACCCTCTTCACTCTGTAGTTGCAGTTCGCCGCCCAGCAGTTTGGCGAATTGGCGAGAAATGGAGAGGCCGAGTCCGGTGCCACCAAAACGGCGGCTGGTAGTGCCATCAACTTGTTGAAAGGCTTCAAAGATCAATTGTTGTTTGTCTTTGGGAATGCCTATGCCAGTATCCGACACGCTAAAGGCAATCGTTTTGGTTGGAGGCAAGCCCATTATAGCAACTTCTTTGGGGTTGGAAGGCGGTTGCACGCTCATTCGTATTTCACCCTGGGAGGTAAACTTAAAAGCATTGGAGAGCAAGTTGTTAATAATTTGTTTGAGTAGCTGCCCGTCGGTGTGCAACATGGCCGGTAATTCTTCGGCAACCGTCAGGTTAAATGCCAGTCCCTTATTGTCGGCGACTGGGCGGAATTTCTGTTCAACGGCTTCCACCAAATCAGTCAGCGAAATGGCTTCGACATGAATTTCCATTTTACCGGCTTCGACTTTGGATAAATCTAAAATATCGTTGATCAGTTTCAGCAAGTCGTTACCAGCACTGTGGATTGTCCGTGCATAGTTGACTTGTTTGTCGTTTAAGTTGCCGGATTTGTTATCAGACAGCAGTTGTGCGAGTATCAATAAACTATTCAGCGGCGTGCGGAGTTCATGGGACATGTTGGCGAGAAATTCGGATTTGTACTGACTGGCTAATTCCAATTCTGTTGCTTTCGTCTCAAGTGCGACTTGCGTGGCTTTCATTTCTGCCTGATTTTTTTCTAGCAGGGTATTCTTTTGCTGAATATCAGCCTTTTGCCGTTCTAACTCGTTGGTACGTTCTTCAAGGGCTTCGTTAATCTGTCTTAATTCTTCCTGTTGGCTTTGCAATTCTTCCGATTGAGTTTGCAGTTCTTCATTCTGATGTTGAAGTTCTTCTTGTTTCTGTTGGAGTTCTTCCCGCCCAGTTTGCAAGTCGTCATTGACACTTTGCAGTTCCTCCTGTTGAGATTGTAATTCTTCTGACTGAGATTGCAACTCTTCTGTCTGCCGTTGACTTTGTTCTAACAGTTGCTGCATCTTGGTGCGTGATTCGGCGGTATTGATTGCGATACCAATGTTTAGCATCGCTTGTTCAAGAAATTGTCGTTGAATTTCGGTTAATCCGTTGGAATAACCGAGTTCAACAACACCCTTCACCGTATTTTCATATAAAAAGGGGATAATCAGTACCAAGCGCGGAACAGCTTTTGCCAGCCCAGATTGAATAATATAACTATATTCTTCCTGAGTGTGGGTACGGAGGATGGTTTTTTGTTCCAGAGCCGCTTGCCCAACCAAACCGTCTCCCAGTAAAAATTTATTGGGAATATTGCTATTCGCACTATAGGCATAAGATGCGATCACTTGTAGATAGGGCTGTTTATCATGATGGGTTGATTCTTGAAGCAAATAAAATAACCCCACTTGAGCCTCAACATAGGTTGTTAGAAAAGAGATAATATTTTTGGCCAACTTGATAATATCCAGTTCTCCTCTCATCTGATCATTTAATTGCGTTTGCCCGGTTTTTAGCCAATTTTGTTCGGCGTTTTTAGTGGTTGCTTCGGCCAGTTGAACGGCGGCGGTTTCTAGGGCATTCTTGATATGGATAAAGTCGCCCCGATATTCTGCTTGAGCAGTGACTTCAGAACGCACTTCTGCTAATCCCTGAGACAGTTGAACAATGTCGTTAATAACGACCCGAAAATAATCGTTCAACTCGTCAAAGGATCGCTCGATGTCACCTATCTCATCTTTGCGAAACGTGACTTTGTCTCTAGGCTCTTTGGAAGCCTTAGCCAATTTAACCTCTAAGTTTCCTTGGGCTAATTGTTGTGTGGCGAGAGAGAGTCGCACTATAGGAGCGGTAACCAGGCGGGCAAACCACCAAGCGATCCCAAGTGCTATGAGGCTGAGCAACGGTCCCAAAACCATTAGCATCCAGCGCATGTGGGTAATCGCATTTTGAGCGCTTTCATTTGAGTAGTCCGCAAATTGTCGATTCACCTTAACCAGTGAATCAAAGGTGGTTTCTAACTGTTCTAATTGTTGTTTTAATTCGTTGAAGTTAATGGATTTTCCAGTCAGTAGCGCCTGTCGTTTTGGAACATAAGCATTATAAATTTCATGAAATTTGGCCAGTGTTTCGGCTTCTTCGGTTTGTAGGTGTTGTTGCCCTAATGCGGCCAATGAGGCGGTAAATTCTGGACTCAGAGTCGTCAACCACTCCGACTCATATCGAGCAATGAAATCAGTCATCATCTGGTCCTCCGTGCGGATAGCATCGATGAGAACCTGGCTATTTTCGGGCGACAACTCGAGATGAATGAACTCGCGTAACAGACGACTCAGTTTCTCGCGGTGCAGATTGCCCTTATCAACCTCCAACAGCGGAATAAGCATGAATCCATACAGGTTATCGTATTCGTATTTCAACGTGTTCATTTGAGAAAGCGTGATGCTGGCAATGGCAGTAATGGCTATTGGAGTCATCATTGCCAAAATAGCAAACTTCCAGAAGAGTTTTAAATTGCGAATCATTGCTAGATTTCCTTAAATCGTTTTGTTATTGTTTTGCTGGTGCCCAAAGCTGAAGCTTTGGACTCCAACTGTTTATCGGTACAGCCACACGCGCATCAGTGAAATCAGTTTGTCGGTGTCTACCGGTTTAGATAAATAGTCATTTGCACCGGCTTCGATACATTTAGCTCGGTCGCCTTTCATCGCTTTTGCTGTTAACGCGATCATGGGCAGTTTGCGAAAGTTCGGTTGTTTTCGGATTTGGCGCATGGCTTCATAGCCGTCCATTTCCGGCATCATAATATCCATCAGTACAATGGCAACGTCGGGATGTTTGTCCAATACTTTCAATGCTTCTTTGCCATTGTTTCCAACAATCACGTCCATATTGTGGTCTTCCAAAAAGGTGGTTAGGGCAAAGGTGTTGCGGATGTCATCATCTACTATCAAGACTTTTTTACCCAGCAGAATGGTATTTTTGTCATGTACCATCCGTAACATGTTCTGTTTGTCTTGAGGCATTTTGGCCTCTATCTGATGGAGAAACAGGGTGGCTTCGTCTAATAAACGTTCCGGGGTATTGGCCGCTTTGATGGTAATCTGATCGGCGCATTGTAGCAAGATGGCTTCCTCCTCTGCGGATAATTCGCGTTCTGAATAGACAATCACTGGTGTTTGGCAGAAGCCTTTGATTTGTCGCATCTGTTCAAGTAGTTGAATGCCGCCGTTCTGTTCGATCTCCATATCGATAATCAGACAATCAAACGTGCTGTCTTTGAGCCGTTCTAAAACCGCCGCTTTGGTTGCCGCTAACGTGATGTCGATATCTTGGGTTTTGACCAGTTCCATAATGTTCTGTTGACGAGGTTCATTATCGACCGCGACTAACAGATTTTTCATGGTTTTGGTAATAAACTGTTCTATTTTTTGAAAGGCTTCTCCCAGTTGTTCTAAATTCACTGGTTTGAGTAAATAACCAATGGCTCCCATTTGTCTGGCATCAAAACTTTGGTCGGTGGCGGAGATAAAATGCACCGGAATGTGTCTAGTATTCGGATTATCTTTGAGTCGATTCATCACGGACCAACCATCTAGCTGAGGTAAGCCGACATCAAGGATAATGGCTTTGGGCAGATATTCCTCTGCTAACTGTAAGCCGGTTGAGCCATCTTCCGCGATAAGGCACTTGAAACCTTTTTCGCGGGTGAATTCCATCATCAGGCTGGAAAATTTTCGGTCATCTTCTATAATTAATAGCGATTTATCTTCCGGTTTTAGATGTTCTCTGTCATCGGCGATGGGTTCTCTGGAAACTGGGTTATTGGGACTAGAACTCTCGGTTTTAGAACTAGAATTGAAACTGGGGGGGCTTTGATGTCCGCCCTTTTTGTCAGCAGCTTCCGAGTTTTCGGGCAAATACAAGGTAAAGGTCGTTCCCTGACCCTCTTCACTCTGTAGTTGCAGTTCGCCGCCCAGCAGTTTGGCGAATTGGCGAGAAATGGAGAGGCCGAGTCCGGTGCCACCAAAGCGACGGCTGGTAGTGCCATCGACTTGTTGAAAGGCTTCAAAAATCAATTGTTGTTTGTCTTTGGGAATGCCTATGCCAGTATCCGACACGCTAACAGCAATCGTTTTGGTTGGAGGCAAGCCCATCATAGAAATGTCTTTCGGGTTGGAAGGCGGCTGCACGCTCATTCGTATTTCACCCTCAGAGGTAAACTTAAAAGCATTGGAGAGCAAGTTGTTAATAATTTGTTTGAGCCGTTGCCCGTCAGTGTACAGCATGGCGGGTAGTTCTTCAGCAATGGTGAGGTTAAACGCCAGTCCTTTATTGTCGGCCACTGGGCGGAATTTTTGTTCAACGGCTTCCACCAAGTCAGTTAGTGAAATGGCTTCGGTATGAACTTCCATTTTACCGGCTTCAACTTTGGATAAATCTAAAATATCGTTGATCAGTTTCAGCAAGTCGTTACCGGCACTGTGGATTGTTCGCGCATATTCGACTTGTTTGTCGTTTAAGTTGCCGGGTTTGTTATCAGACAGTAGTTGGGCGAGTATCAATAAACTATTCAGCGGCGTGCGAAGTTCATGGGACATGTTGGCGAGAAATTCGGATTTGTACTGACTGGCTAATTCCAATTCTGTCGCTTTCGTCTCAAGTGCGACTTGCGCGGTTTTCATTTCCGCCTGATTTTTTTCCAGCAGGGTATTCTTTTGCTGAATATCGGCTTTTTGCCGTTCTAATTCTTTGGTACGTTCTTCAAGGGCTTCGTTAATCTGTCTTAATTCTTCCTGTTGACTTTGCAATTCTTCCGATTGACTTTGCAGTTCTTCGGACTGACTTTGCAATTCTTCATTGCTTTGTTGAAGTTCGATTTGTTTATGTTGTAATTCTTGCTGTTGATGTTGCAGTTCTTCCGCTTGTTTTTGGCTTTGTTCTAAAAGCCGCTGCATTTGGGTGCGTGACTGGGCGGTATTGACGGCGATGGCGATGCTTGGCATCGCTTGTTCAAAAAATTCGCGTTGAATCTCGGTCAACGGTTCTGATGAACCGATTTCAATCAGGCCTTTCAGTGCGGTTTCATATAAAAACGGAACGATGAGAATATGACGAGGTAGCGCGTTCGCGAGGCCGGATCGAATAATATGGCTGCATTCTTCAACGGTTTGGGTGATGGCAAGCGAGCGTTTTTCTAACGCAACCTGCCCCACTAACCCTTCACCCAGTAAAAATTCAGAGGGCCGATTGTTATCTGTCATATAGGCATAACTGGCGATGACTTGTAGAGAAGCCGTTTGGTTATCTGACGGGGAGTCTTTCAGGAGATAAAAGAGTCCGACTTGCGCCCCTAAGTAGGTGGTTAAAAAGGAGATGATATTTTTAGCCAATTGAGCCATTTCTTGTTCGCCGCTCATCTGCTCATTTAACAGCGCGTGCCCTGTTTTCAACCAAGTTTGTTTTTCCTTCTCATGGTTCATTGTTTTCAGGTTGGTCACCATGACTTGGACGGCGGCATAAATGCCGGTAGCCGTTTGGTTGCTGGAGTCAAATTGTAGTCCTTCAAGCTGACCGGTTGCAACTTGTTCGGTGATTTTGGCAATCTCGGTTGGTTCACCACCGACTTGTTTGAGAATGTCACGGCTAATATAAGAAACGGCTATGGTGGCAAACAGAAAACCGAGTATGGTAGCGATGCCAAGCATCAGTATACTTCTTGTGGCTGTGTTTTCCATGGTTTTAGTATCCTGCACGATTTTGGCGTGAAGCATTTCTTCCACTTCATCCGTACCAGTAATGATTTGCTTAAACAACGCATCAAATTTGTCATCCACGCTTTGATCTTGAAGCTCTTTGCTGCCAATATTATCAAAACGTAATCGGGCCATTTTTTTTAACGCTTCGAGGCCCGTTTTAACCGATTGCAGTTTTTTTTCTATGACCCTATCGTTGACAGAGTGAATAATGTGGTCAGCGTTTTGTCCGCCGGTGAGCATTGCTTCAACGTACCAGAGACTTTCATCAAGCAGTTGCCACACGGTTTCTATCGCTTCTTGGTCTTCCGTGCCGGCCAGGATCTCTTCAATCCACAGATGGGCTTTGGTGGCAGCTAATTCAATCTCCATAGCCGCATCAGCGAGAGGCGCGTTTTTAATGCTCACTTCTTTACTCACGGTGTATAAATCTCTGATTTCGAGAATACCGAGAATACCAGCCACCAGGATAATGGTTGAAATGGATAAAAAACCGACCAATAATTTGGTTTTAATTTTCATCGGTTAATGCCTCGAATTGAATGGTTAATCTTGAATGGTTAATGGTTAGTTTTGGGTTAATTTTTCAGACGAGGTACCCGTTCATATATTTTTCAAAAGAGCCTCTTGCAAAACTCTTTTTTTAAAAATGTAGGGGGCCGGTAGAGGTACGAAACCCACCATTTTTAAAATATACGAAAAATCATTTAAAATCATATATTTAAATACTTATAAATACTTATGTATAACGATGAGGACGACAACACGGCCATTAAGTTAAGGGCAACCATAAAGGATTTTCCCCTACATAAGCAATTGATTCGTAAGGGTAATCCGTTGTGGTTGCCGTCAAAAAAATCCTTAACTTAATGGCATTGTGAGGACGACAACACGGCCACTTTTTGGAATGGACGACAACATGGCCACTTTTTGAAATGGACAACAACATGGCCACTTTTTTGGAATGGACGACAACACGGCCACTTTTTTGATATGGACGACAACACGGCCACTTTTTGGAATGGACGACAACACGGCCACTTTTTGAAATGGACAACAACACGGCCACTTTTTGATATGGACGACAACATGGCCACTTTTTTGAAATGGACGACAACATGGCCACTTTTGGAAATGGACAACAACATGGCCACTTTTTGAAATGGACAACAACACGGCCACTTTTTTGAAATGGACAACAACACGGCCACTTTTTTGAAATGGACAACAACACGGCCACTTTTTGAAATGGACGACAACACGGCCACTTTTTGAAATGGACGACAACACGGCCACTTTTTTGAAATGGACGACAACACGGCCGATTTTTTGAAATGGACGATAATACTGTGCAAGGTTCGCCTTGCACTCCAGCCGCCAAAGCTAAAGCTTTGGACTCCAGACTTTTTGGAATGGACGACAACACGGCCACTTTTTGGAATGGACGATAATACTGTGCAAGGTTCGCCTTGCACTCCAGCCGCTAAAGCTTTGGACTCCAACTGTTTATCGATACAGCCACACGCGCATCAGTGAAATCAGTTTGTCGGTGTCTACCGGTTTAGAAAGATAGTCATTGGCACCGGCTTCGATACATTTGCTCTTGTCACCTTTCATGGCTTTGGCGGTTAGGGCGATAATGGGCAGCTTGCGAAAGGGTCGTTGCGCTCTGATTTGGCGCATGGCTTCATAGCCGTCCATTTCTGGCATCATAATGTCCATTAATACTATAGCAATATTGGGATGTTCGTCCAATAATTCGAGTGCCTCTTTACCATTATTTCCAACAATCACCTCCATGTTTTTGTCTTCTAAGAAGGTGGTTAAGGCAAAGGTGTTGCGGATGTCGTCATCTACAATTAGGATTTTTTGACCGGTCAGGATGGCTTCTTTGTCATGCACCATCCGTAGCATTTTTTGCTGAGCGGCCGGTAAGTGGGCCGATATTTGGTGTAGAAACAGGGTCGCTTCGTCTAATAAACGTTCTGGTGAACTGGCCGTTTTTACCGTCAAGTAGTCGGCGCATTGTAGCAATAACGTTTCTTCAGCAGTGGTTAAGTCGCGTTCCGCATAGACAATCATTGGCGTTTGGCAAAAACCTTCGACTTGTCGCATCTGTTCAAGCAGCTTGATGCCGGTTCGTTGTTCTATATCCATATCAAGGATAATACAGTCAAACAACATTTTTTTGAGTTGTTGTAAGGCTTCGGCTATTGTCACGGCAACGGTCGTTTGGAGTTCTTGACTTTCAAGTAATTCGAGTATTTTATGTTGGTGCGGTTCATTATTCACCACGACTAACAGATTTTTCGCCGTTTTAGTCAAAAATTGTTCTATCGAATTAAAAGCTTTTCCAAGCTCTTCTAAACTCACCGGTTTGAGCAAGTAACCAATGGCCCCCATTTTTTTCGCATTCTGACTTTGGTCACTGGCTGACATAAAGTGGACCGGAATGTGCCGAGTATCTGGATTGTCTTTTAAGCGATCCATGACTGTCCAACCATCCAGTTCGGGTAATCCGACATCAAGTATAATGGCGTTGGGTTGATACTCAATTGCGAGTTGTAAGCCGGTTTTGCCATCTTCTGCCATGAGACATTTGAAGTTTTTTTCGTGGGCTTGTTCCATCAGAAGGCTAGAAAATTTTCGGTCGTCTTCTATAATTAATAAGGATTTGTCTGCTGGTTTTAAATGGTTTCTATCATCGGCGATGGGCGTTTTTTCAGGCAGTTTTTCAACGGTTGGTTCTGGCTGAGTAGAAGCTAAGCCAGTTGGAACCGGTTGAGAGAGAGTCATCGGCATTGGTTCATCTGGACGAACCAATGGGGTTGATGAAGTTTGCTTGCTACTGTCTTGGAACGTTTTCGGCAAGTAGAGGGTAAAGGTAGTGCCGTTGCCTTCGGTACTGTCTAATTGCAATTCGCCCCCCAGCAATTGGGCTAGTTGGCGAGAGATCGATAAGCCTAACCCGGTGCCCCCGAAACGGCGGCTAGTCGTACCATCGACTTGTTGGAATGCTTCAAATATCAATTGTTGTTTGTCTTTGGGAATGCCTATGCCGGTATCTGTGACACAAAAAGCTATCACCTTTTGAGGAATAGGGCTATTGATTGGCTGCTCTATTTTTAATGTGACTTCGCCTTGTTCAGTGAATTTGAACGCATTCGATAGTAAGTTGTTGATGATTTGCTTCAGACGTTGTGCGTCGGTGTGTAACACTTGGGGCAAATCGTCTGCTAGGCGGATATGGAAAGCTAAGTTTTTATCAACTGCAACTGGACGGAATTTTTGTTCAATCGTTTCTACTAATTCAGTCAGTGACATGTCTTCCGCCTGAATTTCCATTTTACCGGCTTCGACTTTGGATAAGTCTAAGATTTCATTAATCAATTTCAGCAAGTCGTTACCAGCACTGTGGATTGTCTGTGCATATTCGACTTGTTTATCGCTCAAGTTGCCTTTTTTGTTATCTTTCAACAATTCTGCGAGAATCAGCAAACTATTGAGCGGCGTGCGAAGCTCATGGGACATATTGGCAAGAAATTCTGATTTGTATTGACTCGCCAATTCGAGTTCATGGGCTTTTATCACCAGAGCTGCTTGCGTTTTTTCCATATCGACTTGCGTTTTTTGCATCTGGGCTTGCGTTTTTTCTAACGCGGTGTTTTTTTGTTGAATGTCGGCTTTTTGCCGTTCTAATTCTTTGGTACGCTCTTCAAGGGATTCGTTAGTCTGTCTTAATTCTTCTTGTTGGGTTTGTAATTCTTCCGATTGACTTTGCAATTCTTCATTTTGCTGTTGAAGTTGTTCTTGTTTATTTTGGAGTTCTTCTCGTCCAGTTTGCAATTCTTCATTGATACTTTGCAGTTCTTCTTGTTGAGATTGTAATTCTTCTGACTGTGTTTGCAATTCTTCGGTCTGCCGCTGGCTTTGCGCTAACAGTTGTTGCATTTTGGTGCGCGAATCGGCGGTATTCATCGCAATACCGATGTTTGGCAGGGTTTGCTCAAGAAATTCGCGTTGAATGTCGGTGATTTTCTCGGAATAACCGAGTTCGATAACGCCCTTGACGGTACTTTCATATAAAAATGGAGCAATGAGTACCCAGCGTGGTATGGCTTTTGCCAGCCCGGATTGAATAATATGGGTAGATTCTTCCGGCGTGTGGGTACGGAGGATGGTTTGTTGTTCCATAGCCGCTTGCCCAACCAAACCTTCTCCCAGTAAAAATTTATCGGGAATATTGCTATTCGCACTATAGGCATAAGACGCTATCACTTCGAGATAGGGTCGTTTATCACCGTGGGTAGATTCTTGAAGCTGATAAAATAATCCTACCTGAGCTTCAACGTAGGTTGTTAGAAAAGAGATAATATTTTTGGCCTGCTTGATAATCTCCTGATCGCCTCTCATCTGATCGTTTAATTGGGCTTGCCCGGTTTTGAGCCAATTTTGTTCGACGTTTTTACCGGTCACTTCGGCCAGTTGAGCCGCCGCTGTTTCTAGGGCATTCTTTATATAAATAAAGTCGCCCCGATATTCCGCTTGAGTGGTGACTTCAGATCGCCCTTCTGCCAATCCCTGAGAGACTTGGACAATGTCCTCAATTACCAGCCGCAGGTTGGATAAGGCTATTTCTAGGGCTTCTTTGATTTGCACAAAGTCGCCGCGGTATTGTGCTTGAGAGGTGATATGTAATTGGCCTTTCACTAATCCCTGAGAGACTTGTACAATGTCTTCAATCACTTTTTGCTGGTTGAATAAAGCGGTTTCTTGGGCATTTTTGATATGAGCAAAGTCGCCTCGGTATTCTGACTGAGGTTTAATACTGAGATTGCCTTCAGCCAGCCCTTGGGAAACATGGACAATGTCTTCAATGACTCGCAGCTGATTAGACAGGGCGGTTTCTAGGGCTTGTTTTATTTGAACAAAGTCGCCCCGGTATTCGGCCATAGGGGTAACGTTGAGATTGCCTTCTGCTAATCCTTGAGAAACTTGGACTAGATCTGCAATCACTTCGTTGAAATAACTGGCTAACGCGTCAAAGGCTCGGCCGATGTCGCCCATTTCATCCTGACGAGTGATGATTTTGGTGATTTCAGTTTTATCGATGCCAGCAAGGGTGGTGTTGCCGGCCGTCAGTAACTTGGCTCCTTGGACAATCAGGGTGAGTGGTTTGCTGATGCGACTGGCGAGAAAAATGGCCAACAACACGCCAATACCCACCACGACAAGACTGGCACTGATAACAAGCCATTTCACCGTTTTGGTGACGCGTTGTATGTGAGCTTGGATTCGAGCTTCGTGTAGCTGTGCGGTGGCAGAAATATCCTCCAATAGTGGTGCCATGCGTTCGACGGCGGCATGGTATTTTTCCATACTGGCCACTATCTGCACGTCAATTTGAGTCAACTCGTCAAACCTGGCTTGGTATTGGTTAACCAGTTCGGTTAAACGCTCTTTATCAGAGGAACTTAACTCGGTGGCGGCCACTTTTCGTTTGAACTGGCTCACGGTTTCATATAACGCGGTCACATATTTTTGATCTGCGCGTAATAGATAGTCCTTTTCATGGCGGCGCATGGTGAGCATGTCAATGGTTAACTTATCGAGGTGATGCTTTTCGACCGTTTCTTCAATGGCGTGAACACTGGTTCTGAAACGGCCCTCTAGGCCGCTGTTTTTGAAGCCCCGTTTTTCAAGCAAATCGATCACCGCCAAAAAAGTGGTTTGGTATTCAGCAGTCGCTCTGTCAACCATTTGACTTTTCGCTAAGTGGGCGGATTCTGTTTCTAATTGACGTATGGCTGCCATCTGTTGGTGAATGGTGGCAATATAGCTTTGTACTTGGTTTACATGGGTTGTTCTCGCGTTCTCAAATCCGATCTGTTGGTAGTTCAGTAAATAATTTTTCTCACTGCGTTGCGCCATCAGCATGGCATTTTCACTTTGTCTGCCAAGCTGAGCAATTTTTCCGTCCACGGTAAAGAAGTCGGTTATCGTGGTTTGTGTATAGTTCAGTCCAAGCAGGGCAATGACGATAATAATGATGGACAGATTGATGATGACTAAAAAAGCCCATAAGAGTTTGTTCCGTATTTTGAGATTGTTAAACCAGTTAAACATGAAATTGGTTCCTATTGTGTGATACTTTTATTGTCTTTTCGAGGTTCAAGTTTTTGCTCACAAAATCTTGAACCTCAAAATCTTTGGCCAGAATCCAAACTAAAGTTTGGACTCCTGATTCAAAAATACTCCAACCAAAAACATTCTTAAAAATTTTGGTAAGCCCCCTATTTTTCCAAAGCTGAAGCTTTGGACTCCAACAAAGCTGTAGTGGCTTTTGCCACTTTTTAGTTTTGGTTCAAATCACGATATTCTGCCGGTAATCGTACTCTAAAGAGAGTGCCTTGTCCCAATTCACTTTCTACGGATAGGGTGCCGCCCATAATTTCAGTGAATTGTTTAGTAATTGCTAATCCGAGTCCAATTCCACCATATTTGCGTGTGTAGGAATAGTCTGCTTGAGTAAAGAGTTGGAATAAATGGTCAATTTGCTCGGTAGACATTCCAATGCCGGTATCAGTGACGCTAAACTCAAACCATTTGTCATTATTGTCAGTGGTGCAAGACACTTGTAACGTAATCGTGCCTTTTTCGGTGAATTTAGCGGCATTACTGAGCATATTTAATAAAATCTGGCGGAGTTTGGTCGCATCGGAATACATTTCTCCAAGTCCATTATCCAGATCAAGTTGGAAGGTATTCGCTTGTTTTTCCATCAGCGGATGTACCGTACTCGTTATCTGGTGAATCATGTTGGCTAACTCGAAGGTTTCGCTATTCAGCGTCATTTTTCCAGCTTCAATATTGGTGATGTCTAGTACATCATCAATCAAGTTCAGTAAATGTCTTGCTGCCAACAAAATTTTTGCCAAATCCGCGTTGCACTCATTGTAGTCCAAGTCAATGGCGAGTTCTTCAAGCATTTCGCTATAGCCGATAATCACGTTAAGTGGGGTACGCAATTCATGGCTCATATTGGCAAGAAACTGGCTTTTCGCTTTAGAAGCGGCTTTAGCTTCTTCTAAAGTCCATTTCAATTCTTCTTCTATGCGCTTGCGTTCCACATTTTCTTGTTGAAGCCGTTTATTGGTTTCTAAAAGTTCGGTTGTATGTTCTAGAACTTTACGCTCTAATTCCGACTCGACCAAGATGTGTTGACGTTCTTGTTGGATGAAGCGCAAATAAGTTCTTATTTTGCCGATTAATTGATGGGTGTCAATCGGTTTAGTGAGATAGTCGGCGGCTCCAAGATCATAACCTTTCTTTTTGAATTCCTCTGATTTGAAAGCTGCCGTGAGAAAGACAATCGGAATATGTCGCGTTTTTTTCCGCGAGCGGATGATTTCTGCCGTTTCAAAACCATCCATTTCCGGCATTTGCACATCAAGAATAATTAGGTCTACCTTATTTTTCATAAGGATGTTTAATGCACTGACTCCTGAGTCCGCCTCAAAAACCTGAACATCACCAATATATTCTTCAATGAGACTGTGCAAACTCAGTAGATTATTTTTGTTGTCATCAACAATGAGGATGCCGAGATATTCAGTATTTAACATTTCATACCTTTTTAATAGAGTGGTTATTAATTATAATAAATGAAATTAATTATTTTACTGCCCGCCGAAAATTTTCTAAAAAATATCCGATTGTAAATACCCATCCATATATTTTCAGACATGAAAAATTTTCGCTAACTCTTTTATTTATGAATGAGCGGTTATGAAAAAATTAAATGCCCGAAAATTCATGGACGGGTACTTAGGCAATTCCCAAAAAATAAAATAAAATACCAAGGGCTTAAGCAAAGGATTGCCCCTACATAATTTTTGGCGTGAAAAAATTATCGATATAACCAGACTCGCATCAACGAAATCAGTTGGTCCGTGTCCACGGGTTTCGCCAAATAGTCATTGGCACCCGCTTCGATACATTTCGCTTTGTCACCTTTCATGGCTTTGGCGGTGAGGGCGATAATCGGTAGTTTCCGAAAACGGGGTTGTTTTCTGATTTCCTGCATGGCTTCGTAGCCATCCATTTCCGGCATCATGATGTCCATCAATATCATCGCAATATCGTCATGTTTTTCTAATTTGGACAGTGCCTCCTTGCCATTTTTACTACAAACAATTTCCATATCATGCTCTTCTAGCACAGTTGCTAATGCGAATACGTTGCGCGTGTCATCGTCTACAACCAAGACTTTTTTATGCTTCAGAATGGCCGCCTTGTTATGTACCTTATGTAGCATTTCGCGTTTAGGGGCCGACAAGTGAGCTTCTATCAGATGGAGAAACAGGGTGGCTTCGTCTAATAAACGTTCTGGGGTTCTCACGGTCTTGACGGTGAGATGGTCTTCGTATTGCAGTAATATTCCTTCCTCTATCGGTGTAAATTCCCGCTCGGCATAGATGACCACCGGAATTTGGGTCTGTTGGTTTTTGAGTTGTTCAAGCAGTTTGATACCGGTTTGTTGTTCGACATCTATATCAAGAATAATGATATCAAAGGGGGTTTTATCGAGTTGTTGTAGGGCTTCTGCGTTAGTGTCCGCCTGCGTGGTTTGGACATCTTGACTGGCCACTAACTCAATCATGTTTTGTTGACGCTGTTTGCTATCGGTGATGATTAACAGGTTTTTGACAGTTTGGCTAATAAATTGCTCTATTTTGTGGAAAGCATCTTCGATCTGTTCTACATTGACCGGTTTGAGCAAGTATCCGATAGCCCCCATTTTTTTAGCGACCGTGGTGTGATCGGAAGCGGACATAAAATGTACTGGAATATGCCGCGTGTTTGGGTTGTCTTTTAGCCTTTCCATCACGTTCCAGCCATCCAGTTGGGGTAGTCCGACATCCAGGATAATGGCATGGGGGTGGTATTGTTCAGCCAATTGTAAGCCGGTTTTGCCATCTTCAGCAATCAGACACTTAAAGCCTTGTTCCTGCGCGAGTTCCATCAGAAGGCGTGAAAAGTTGCGATCATCTTCAATGATTAACAGGGATTTGTCTTCTGGTTTTAGTGTTTTTCGGTCGTCGGCAATTTCTTCGGTCGTCTGTTTAGGAAGTTCGGTATCGGTTGAAAAGTTTCTATTAGCTGAAGCGTCTTGAGAGTTGGTTGGCCAAATCGGGTTTCTATCGGGTTTGGTGCTGTTTTGAGAATCCCGTTTGGTTGGTAGCTCCAAGTTACTATTGGCTGTTGTTTCTAAAACAGGTTCCTTTTTTTGAAGCTTTTCTGGCAGATAGAGTGTGAAGCTACTGCCTTTACCTTCGATACTGTGCAATTGAATATCGCCGCCGAGTAGTCGGGCTAATTGGCGAGAGATGGATAAGCCGAGTCCGGTTCCACCAAAACGGCGGCTGGTGGTACCATCCACTTGTTGGAATGCCTCAAAAATAACTTTTTGTTTGTCGTTGGGAATCCCTATGCCGGTATCGGTGACTTTGATAGAGAGGGTTTGGGTAGGATTTAGCCCTAGACTCGCCGCAAATTCATCGGATTCTGCTGGACGTTGCATATCTAGTAGAATTTCGCCCTCATTGGTAAATTTAAAGGCATTGGAGAGCAGGTTGTTGATGATTTGTTGGAATCGTTGTAAATCCGTGTCGATGGTGGGCGGCAAGTCGTTAGCAGTCGTGATGCGAAAAGCCAGCCCTTTTTTATCCGCAACATGGATAAATTTGTGTTCCAGGTTTTCTACCCATTCGGTTACGGAAACTTCCTCAATATGCACTTCCATTTTGCCGGCTTCTACCTTGGACAAATCCAGTATTTCGTTGATGAGCTTGAGCAAATCTGAGCCAGCACTGTGAATCGTTTTGGCATATTCTATCTGTTTGTCGGTCAAATTGCCGGATTTATTATCCGTCAATAGCTGCGCGAGGATGAGCAGACTATTTAAGGGCGTGCGAAGCTCATGGGACATATTGGCGAGAAATTCTGATTTATATTTACTCGCTAATTGAAGTTCCTCGGCTTTGACTTGAATGGCTTGCTGGGATTTTTCCAAGGCTTGGTTTTTTCGACGAATTTCTTGTTGTTGATTTTCCAGTTCACGAGTCCGCAGTTCAAGTTCTTCGTTCGTTTGACGCAGTTCTTCTTGTTGTGTTTGTAGTTCTTCGGTTTGGCTTTGCAGCTCTTCCGATTGGTTTTGTAATTCTTCTTTTTGGTGTTGCAGTTCTTCGGTCTGTTTTTGCAAGGTATCTTTCTGAATTTGGAGTTCTTGAGCCTGAATTTGGGTTTTTTGCAACAGTTCTTGCAACTTGCTCCGTGATTCGACGGTGTTAACGGTGATGCCAATGCTTGGCATGACTTGATTGATAAATTCCTGTTGAATGTCCGTCAGGACTTCTAAAGAACCTAAAATAATAACCCCCTTAACCACATTTTCATAGAGAAACGGAACGATCAACAAATGCCTCGGCATTTGTTCTCCAAGTCCGGCATTAATGGTGATCATGACTTGTTCTTGTCCTTTAGCCGCTCGCTCAATCAAGCCTTCGCTAAATTCAAATTCCTCGCCCATATTTTTGCGGCGGCTGTCAGCATAACTGGCTACTTGTTTAAGACCGACAGTTTGGTTGAATCCGTCAGTGGTTTGTTCAACTAAGTAGCACATTCCAATTTGACCTTTTAGATAGAGGGTCAGAAAAGAAACCACATTATGAGCCAAATCAATGACGGTGAGTTCGCCACTCATCTGATCGTGTAATTGGGTTTGCCCGGTTTTAAACCAATCTTGTGTCTCATTTTGGGCGGTGACGGAGCGCAACGTTTGCGTCATATTCGATAATGCTTGCCCTAATTGATCTTGTTCTGAGCGGAGTTCGATTTCACTGTGATAATTGCCGGCTGCGATGGCATTGGCTTGTTCTATGGTGTCATTCATGCCTTCTCTCAGTTGGCGGTAAGAGCGGATAATTTCAGCAACTTCGTCGTTGCCCCGATATTTGAGGTCATCTTCAATCAGTTCGCCTTGCGCCAGTGATTTCAAATGGCGATTGATCAGTAATAAGGCGGCTATGAAGCCTTGAGTCAGGCGATTAATTAAAACCAGGGCGATTATCCCAATGATAAAGGTCAGGGTGGCAATCATCACCGCGGCATGTTGACGCGCATCAATGGCGTTATCGCGCAGGGTTTCCATGTTTTTGCGGTGTTGCTTGACCAAACCGCGGAGATCGACTATGGCTTTGTCATACGCCAATCGCCCCTTTTGAATGATCATCTGTAGCGCATCTTCTTTGGTGAAGTCTTGGCTGAGCAGCAAAACTTGGTCGGCAACTTCGTGAAATTGTTGCCAATGGTTCTGGAAAGTCCGCAAGGTTTTGATATGCTCAGCAGATTCCACTTTGTCAAGCGCGTACATTTCATCAATTTCTTTGATCAGTTTGACAATTTGTTGATCTAATTGTGCCATTTCCTGTTCCAGTTGCTGCATGGTTTCTAGGTCGGAAATACCACTATGCACAACCAAGCGCAGCCACATTTCCCAAGCCGACTTTTCTAAGTCGTTACTTTTAAAAATGGGCACCGCCTCAACTTCCAGCAATGACAAGGACAGACGTGCTACATGGTGGGTATAGTAAAAGCCTATTCCACCCACGGCTGCTAAACAAATCACCATAATAAAAGTATTGAACAGTAATTTAGAACGAATACGCATAATTGATAAGTTTCCAGTTATTAATAGGAGGGGATATGGAGTCCAAACTTGAGTTTGGACTTTAAACAATTATTTATCTGGTGAGTTACGATAAAAACTCTCATCAATGAAAGCTTCAAGGTTGACAGGTTTAATAATACCTGCTTGTACAGATATATCAATAATGGTTTGAAAATCCTCAAACTTCGGGTTGAGATCGGAAAATGATATCCGATCATGGGGATTTTGTAGCCCTCTGATAATGCTTTCTTCTGAATGGGGCCAATATTTTTTGGCCGTTATTTTGGCCACTTGTTTGGAGCCGTTTTTGAGTTTGTCTTGGTCAATCCATTTACCGGCCCTAATTAGGCTATTGACCCATTCTTGGAGAGCCGCTGGGTGGTTTTTGATCACGTTTTGGTTCACCACGACAATACATTCAACATGGTGATTGATGATGTCTTTGGTTAGCACCAGAATTTTGCCCACACCAGCGTGTTGGGCTTTGGCTCCAAACGGTTCGGCTACGATGAAGGCGTCAATTTTATCCAATTTCATGGCTTTTATCATGTTGGGTGGGGCTATGACTTTGGCCTTGACATCTTTGAGAGAAAGGCCGCCCCCGAATAGGTATTTATTCAGTAGGGCCGTATGGGTGGCTTTTTGGTCTGGGATGGCGATAGCCTTGCCTTTTAAATCGGCGGCCGAGTGAATGGCCGATCCGGTTTTGATGGTAATGGCAGAGCCATCTCGATGTGCCAACAGGATAGTTTTAATGTTGAGGCCTTCATTAAATAAATCCATCGCCAAAGGCGATAAGATAAACGCTGCATCAATCACACCGGCTTTGAGAGCACCCACCATTTCGCGCCAAGCTTTAAACATCTTTGGCTCAACTTCAACCTGTTCGTATGCACAACGTTCGTTGGCGTGTGAGACGAGTAAGGTTAAATGATCGATAATGGGCAAATAGCCAACCCTCAGATGAGTGAAGGTATCAGCATTGACATGTCCTAACGGTAGGCTCAACGCGAGTATGATTATCAGAGAGTGAGCGAATTTGTTCATATTGTTCATTGGTTTTTGGAGAGTTTATTAAACATTCCGATTTGAATAATGTCCAAGGTTCATTCGTTCCCAGCATCTGCGCTCGTGCAAGGTACGCCTTGCACTCCTGAGAAGTGCAAGGTACGCTGGGTTTGATGATTAATTACCGATATAACCAGACTCGCATCAATGAAATCAGTTGAGCGGTGTCCACCGGTTTAGATAAATAGTCATTCGCGCCGGCTTCGATACATTTCGCTTTGTCACCTTTCATGGCTTTAGCGGTGAAAGCGATAATGGGGAGTTTTTGAAAACGTGGTTGTTTTCTAATGGCTTTGATGGCTTCATAGCCATCCATTTCTGGCATCATAATGTCCATTAAGACCAGATGGATGTTTGGTTGGTTGTCCAATAACTCGAGTGCTTCTTTGCCATGTTCTGCGACAAAAACCTCCATGTTTTTTTCTTCCAAAACCGTTGCCAAGGCGAAGCTATTACGCATATCGTCATCCACAATCAGAATTTTTTGATTTTTGAGAATGGCTTCTTTGTCACGTACCTTATGTAGCATTTGACGCTTGTCTTGAGGTAATTGGGCTTCCACTTGATGGAGAAAGAGGGTGGCTTCGTCTAACAATCGTTCCGGCGAGCGAACCGCCTTGATGGTCATATAGTTTTCACACTGTTGTAGTACTTGCTTTTCGGCCGTGGTTAATTCTCGGTGAGCATATAAAATGATCGGTATCTGTGATAAATTCTCTTCATGGTAGACTTTTTCAAGCCAACTGATGCCAGTGCCCTGTTCAATATCGATATCCATTACAATGCAGTCAAAAAGGGTCTTTTTTAGGTGTTCTTTGGCTTGGGCGATGGTTTGAGCCAGCGAGGTATGGACTTTTCCGCCTTCAACGAGATCCAAAATCTCTTCAAAACGGGGTTCGTTATCCACCATGATCAAGAGTTTTTTCTGGGTTTTAGCGATAAAATATTCTATCTTTTTAAAGGCTTCACCTAATTGATCCAAATTCACCGGTTTCTGCAAGTAACCAATAGCTCCCCTTTGTTTGGCTTCTCTCGTTAAATCGGAGGCTGACATAAAATGTACCGGAATATGTCGGGTTTTGGGATTGTCTTTGAGCCGTTCCATGACAGTCCAACCGTCTAGTTGCGGTAATTTGACATCAAGAACAATGGCATTGGGTTGATATTCTTCAGCGAATTGTAAGCCGGTTTGGCCATCTTCGGCGATAAGGCATTTAAAGTCTTTTTCTTGTGCCAATTGCATGATAATATCAGAAAATTGACGGTCATCTTCAATAATTAAAATGGATTTGTCCGACGCTTGTAGATCGTTTCTGTCATCGGTTATTTCATCTTGACAAACCGAGTTATTTGAATGGTTTAAATCTGGGGTAGAATCGGCTTCAGAAACCTTATCGTTTAAAACCACCGGAGAAATTTTCGGTTGAGATTGGTCACGTTTTGGTTGAAATTCGATTGGCAAGTAAAGGGTAAAAGTGCTACCCTTGTTGTCCTGACTGTGTAATTTAAGTTCGCCACCGAGCATTCTGGCTAATTGGCGGGAAATAGATAAGCCTAACCCGGTACCGCCATAGCTGCGACTCGTACTGCCTTCGGCTTGTTGGAAAGCTTCAAATATCTGTTGTTGTTTTTCTTTAGGAATACCTATGCCGGTATCGGCAACGCAAAAAGCCATCGTTTTGGCTGTCTCTAGTCCCATGATGGAAACTTGTTCGTCGTTGCTGGGATGTTGTATCGTCAGCATGATTTTACCGGTGTTAGTAAATTTAAACGCATTGGACAGTAAATTGTTGATGATTTGTTTGAGCCGTTGTGAGTCAGTTCGCAAAATGGTTGGTAAATTGTTAGCCATTGTGATAGAAAAAGGTAATTGTTTTTTCTCAGCTATTGGGAGAAATTTTTGTTTCAGGGTTTCTACCAAATCAGAAATTCGCATTTCTTCGATATGCGCTTCCATTTTACCAGCTTCGACTTTGGACAAATCAAGAATTTCGTTGATGAGTGTCAATAAGTCGGAGCCGGCACTGTGAATGGTTCGAGCATATTCGACTTGTTTGTCGGTCAAATGGCCATCTTGGTTTTCTGTCAACAGTTGGGCAAGAATGAGCATACTATTTAACGGAGTACGCAATTCATGGGACATGTTAGCAAGAAAATCGGATTTATACTGACTGGCTTGTTCTAGTTCTTCGGCTTTGACGTAGAGAGCTTGTTGGCTCTTTTCTAAAGCCAGATTTTTTTCCCGAATGGCGTTTTTTTGTTGCTCTAAATCGCTGGATCGTTCTTCAAGTTCTTCGTTGGCAAGACGCAGTTCTTCTTGTTGGCTTTGTAATTCTTCGGATTGGTTTTGTAGTTTTTCATTGGTTTCTCGAAGGGCCAACTGTTGGTTTTGTAGTTCGTTGGTTTGGTGTTGCAATTTTTCCGATTGCGTCTGGGTTTGTTGTAACAGAGATTGCATTTGGGCGCGTGATTGGGCAGAATGAAAGGCAATAGCAATCGTTGACATCACTTGATTGAGGAATTCAATCTGTATGTCGGTAAATACCTTAAAAGAGGCGATTTCAATGAGACCTTTCAGGGTGTTTTCATAGAAAAATGGCATCACTAAAATGGTACGGGGAATACTGCCTCCTAATCCCGATTGAATGTAGATATAGTCGTTCGGCGGATCAGTAATGACAATGGTTTTTCGTTCTAAGGCGGCTTGTCCTACCAAGCATTCGCCCATTTTGAATTCATTGACGAATTGTTTGCGCCAGGTGTAGGCATGGGTGGCAACCATTTTTAGATACTTCTGGTTTTCTTCAAACAGATAGAGGGCACCCATTTGGGCTTCAACGTAGGGGGTAATAAACTGAATGGTGTTCTCAGCCAGTTTTAACAGTTCTTGTTCACCGCTCAATTGGTCATTTAATTGAGTTTGCCCGGTTTTAAGCCAATTTTGAGCGGCATTGTTGGCGGTCGTTTTTGCCAGCTGGGTGGTGGCTGATTCTAGGGCTTTTTTGATTTGTACAAAATGGCCTTGATATTGGCTTTCTGGCTTCACCTCTAGGTTGCCTTCCGCTAATCCTTGGGAAACTCGAACAATATCTTCAATCACTTGTCGCAAGCTTTTCAAAGTGGTTTCTAGGGCGGCTTTAATTTGTATAAAATCACCTCGGTATTCGGCTTCTGGCATGACATGCAAGTCACCTTTGGCCAGTCCCTGAGACAGTTTGACAATGTCTTCAATCACTTGCCGCTGAGTGGTTAAGGTGGTATCTAGGGCTTCCTTGATTTGGAAAAAATCGCCTTGGTATTCTGCTTGGGGCATCACTTGTAAGTTGCCTTGGGCTAATCCTTGGGACACTTGTACAATGTCTTCAATGATTTTTTGTTTTTCGGTTAATTGTTGCTGGTTGATATGAAATTGTTGATTGAACGCTTCGGCCAGGCGGTGCAATTCTTGGGTACCGGCGGGTTGAAGGGAAAAATCAGGCAGCGTCACATCATGCCCTTCTAATTCCTTAATGTATTGAGTGATGGGAATGCTCAATTGAGTTTTAAAAATCCGTAAGACGATGCCCATGCCCATAAAAATGATAACAACCGCGATAACTAGGACAAAATTAGAGATTTTAGTTTTATGTTTGGCCGCTTCTACTTCATGCGCGGTTCTGGCATTGACTTGTTCCTGAAATTGGGCAATGGGTTCCATGATACGGCGTTTGTTGGTGTCATATTGGTCATCAAACATGATTCCTCTGGCGATTCTCATTTTGTCTTCGGAACGGAGTCTGAGATCGTCGTTACTGATCGGTATCGCGGCAACCGCCGGGTGTATTGATGATTTAGGAACTCCTTGAGCTTCTAACATTAAGCGCATAGAGCGCGTTTGGGTGGCTACCAGGGCATCGGAATTTTGCTTGGCTAGGTTGAGCAAGTCGAATTCTTTCGGTAGGGCGTTCAATTCCTTGAGGTGAGTTAACACTTGCTCCCGAGTTTTGGTTTGTTCGATTTCTTGCCAGTAATTTTCCAGATGCTCAATATTGCCGGTTACGGCAAATTTACGGGCTTCATCGGTCAGATAGTCGGAAGCTTCAGCCAGTTCAAGGCCAAGTTGTTTGAACTGGGTTTGTCGTTCAATAGCTTGATGTTCTTCTTGGGCCGCTTGTCCAGCGAAATAAACGCTGCCGCCTAACATAAGGGTCATGAAGATAAATGCGACTCTGCTGAGAGTATTGATGGTTGATTGTTTGATGGTCATTTTGGTCATTGTTGGTTGGTTGGTCATACATCAATAGTGTATTATAGCGTTTCCCGATTGCATTCAATACCAGGATTGGGGGCATTGTAGGGGTAATCCCTTGTGGTTACCCCAATCCATCAATAAATCCGAAAACGAAATGGCATGGAGTATAAATTGCTCACTCACTCATTTGAAATGAGCTGATGAATCTGCAAGACTAATTCGTCTTGTGTGTATATTTCTTTTGTCAGGAGGTTTTCTATTGACTGATTGAATAATTGTGCTGATTCTGTGGTTATATTTTTCATATTCGATAGTATAACAGTCGGAATAGAA
>Ga0233403_10000152_pt1 | contig 30350 bp, 21 predicted proteins | sample Na_oxic_1_MG_FD_179866 | JGI IMG/M metagenome (GOLD analysis project Ga0233403, IMG submission 179866) | Seawater microbial communities from Saanich Inlet, British Columbia, Canada - Na_oxic_1_MG | ecosystem: Environmental > Aquatic > Marine > Inlet | place: Canada: British Columbia | collected...
ATTTGTTTTTCGATTTCTTTAGAATAAAATTCAATCATTTTTTGGTTTCATATATGTGGTTTGTTTTGTTGATGCTACCACATTAATATTTTAGTTGTCGAATTTATTTTATGCACGTTCCTTAGCATTCTTTTTCATGGTATCGGCTAATTTAAACGAAGCGGCTTTGAAAGCAATCTGGATTTGATTAAAATCGCCACGATATTCTGCTTGAGGGGCAATATTTTGATTCCCTTCAGCTAACCCTTGAGAAACGTATACAATATCAGCAATGACTTCTTGAAAATAACTGTTCAACGCCTTAAAAGCACGCCCGATATCCCCAATTTCATCTTGACGACGCACAATATTATTGATTTGGTTTTTAGATACGAGAACCGAATTGGCATTCAAGTGGCCTTGGGCCAAATTTTGAATTGCTTGAGAAAGTAGGGATACCGGTTTAGTGACATGATAGGTAAACAACCACGCTATCCCAAAGGCAATTAGGCTCAACAACAGGCCCCATACGACTAACATCCAACGCATTTGAGCGATAGCCTGTTGAGCACTTTCATTAGAATAATCCGCAAATTTACGGTTCACCTTCACCAAGGACTCAAAAGTGGTTTCCATCCGCTCCAAATATGGTTTTACTTCCTTAAACTTCACCAGTTTTCCGGCCAACATGGCATCGCGTTTGGGGACAAAGGCATCATAGACTTGATGAAATTGGAGCAGCGTTTCGGCTTCAATCTGTTGTAAATGTTGTTGTCCCAATGTGGCAAGTGTGGCGGTAAACTCAGGACTAAGACTTGTCAACCATTCTGATTCATAGCGGGCAATGAACTCAATCATCATTTTATCTTGATGTTTGATTTCTTTCGCAACCGCAGTTTGTTCTTCTGATGATAACTCTGGATGAGTGAATTCCCGCAATTTGGAACTCAGTTTCTCGCGGTGTAAATTACCCTTGTCAACCTCTAACAACGGAATTAACATAAAACTATATAAATTATCGTACTCATATTTCAAAGTATTGGTTTTATTCAACGCGGTGCCGGCAATAATGATGATTGTGAGTGGAATCATCAGGGCCATTAAAATAAATTTCCAAAATAACTTAACATTACGAATCATATAAAAAACCTATTTATGGATTGTGAATTTGTAAGGGCAACCACAAGGGATTGCCCAGTACAACGGAGGAGTGATCGGATTTTCTCGTTCCCACGCGCCGGCGTGGGAACGCATTCTCGACGTGCCAACGTGGGACGCTGGCGCGTCCACAATCGGTTCCCACGCCGGCGCGTGGGAACCACCAGAAAATCCGTTCACTCCCCTTTTCCTAAGTACTTAATGCCGGATATTACCTAGTTACAAAAGATTTATGTGTGCCTACTTATATTAGTTAGTAGTATGCCGCCGGGGCAGAATCGTACTGTTTTGAAAACTAAAGAAAACGTAAGTGAACTCAAAAGAAAAAACATGGAATTTGAACATTGGAATGAAAAACAAGATGGCGCATTAACTGAAGCCGCGATGCGTCGCAAATTTGAAGAACGTGGTTATGTTGTTAACCGTTATATTTATCCATTTGGTACTTATTTTCCACCGCATACACATGAGGTAGATAAAATTGATGGGGTTCTTGCCGGACGTTTTGAGTTAGAGATGGGTGGTAAAAGTGTGGTATTGGAAGCCGGTGATACACTGGTTATTCCAAAAGGGGCGGTTCACAGTGCAAAAGTTGTGGGTGGCGAGTCTGTTATTAGTTTAGATGCTATTTAAAAGAAATTGTAACTACTCACTCTTAAAAAATCAAAAATCCGGCAGTTACAAAAAATCTAAATCGCAGACTGTGTGAATTCCCAGGTGGCAAGCTTAAAACTTTTTTTCATAACCCCTCTTGAAAGCCGGGTAATCCTTATCTGGTTTTTTGCCGGATGGGGTTTGCAACCCCATCCATAACGCATTTATAGACGTTCAGATAAATAAGTTCACTAAAAACCTCCGAGGTTTCCAAACGCTCTACGGTTTGACTGCAAACATTTTTATGAAAGTCTATATAATTGTCGCACCCAATTGGCAACGACAATAGACCATTGCAAGTGTTTTTTTACATATGCTCTGCCATTAGAGCCTAGTTTGGCGGCATTATCTGGATCATTAACCAAATCTCGCACCGCTTCTGCTAAACCATTAGAATCACCGGGGGCTATGACAATACCGGCTTTGGCATCAATAATTAATTGGGCACCATCACCCGCCCCGCTATACAAAACCGGTTTGCCACAAGCCATGATTGGCAGTGCTTTTGCTGAGCAAATATATTTAAGCAACGAAAAATCACGAACGGTAGCAATACCGGCGATGGTTAAACTATATAGCTGGGCAATACATTCCGGGGGTTGTGGTGCCCGGAATAAAACATTCGATAACCCTGATTGCTCGCAAAGTTGTTGCAAACGTTTTTTCTCTGAGCCTCCGCCAACAAGTAAAAATACTACATTTGTATCAATTAATAATGATGCTGCCTCTAATATCACCTCCATGCCGTGAGCATAACCATGCGTTCCAGCGTACAAAATCAAGTGTTTACCTGCCGGTACTCCAAAGCTGGCTCGCAATTGACTGTCTGCCGGTTGCGGTTTAAACATTTTCGTATCAACGCCGTTGGGCAAAAGTAATACTTTATGAGCGGGAACTTGTTTATCGTTGATAAACTTGTGGCGAACACTTTCGGTTAATACCGTGACATAGTTAGCTTTGCGATATAGCCATGCCTCTAATTTTTCTGCCAGTCGTAATGCCAAGCCATCACGCATTAAACCCAGAGCTTTCACCGTTTCCGGCCATAAATCTGCCACATTAAAAATCATTTTTGCTCGCCAACGTTTAGCAAATAAATAACCGGTAATGCCTAAAAATAATGGTGGTGATTCCACAAATAAATAATCCGGCTTCCCCGCTTTTTGCAACCCCCACATTGCCGTTATCATAAATGAAAAATAGTTAAACAAACGTTTTATACCAGCACCGGTGGCGGCATACATCCACACTCTATGTACACACACTCCTTCCCACAATTCTTGATGATAAAAGTGTCCCCGATAATCTGGAAAAATTTCGCCTTGTGGATAATTTGGTAAGGCTGTCACGACTTCCACCGTATGTCCAAGACGTAATAATTCACGAATCATGGCGGCTAATCGAACTTGGGGGGCACCGGTTTCCGGGAGGAAATATTGAGTCAAAATTAAAAAACGCATATTTAATGGTGAATGGTGAATGGTGAATGGTGAATTATTAATCAGGCTTGCAAGTATCAATACCTTCGCCAACATCAAAATCATTTGTTTCGGGAATGAGGTACGATTTCCCGAAACCAAGATAACATAAGAGTTTCGGGAAATCCGCTTCGCGCAATGAACGAAACAACTATCCAATTGGCGAAGGTATTGAAGTATAGTATAATAAAAAACATATCTATTTTCACGAGACTCCCTTTTAACATGAAAAATCTTATTCTTGAACTGGTTACGATTATTAGTGGAATAGTAGCCGCCGGTTATTTCTTGGAAAAATTTGCTCCACTTTGCGAAACAAATCATTGTTTTCAATGGGCTTTAATCCTAGCTATCTTTGTTGCTGCTATGGTAACTATGTACCGCATAAAACGAAAAACCTATTGTAGGCCAGAAGGGATAGCAGAACTCGAAGGCCCTCTCCCTTTAAATTCGCGCTTTTATATCGAACGTCCTCCGGTAGAAGCAGAGTGCTATGAGGCTATTAGCCGGCCCAATGCCCTGATTCGCATAAGGTCACCTCGCCAAATGGGCAAATCATCATTACTGATAAGGATTATTGCTCATGCCAAAGGGCAAGGCTGTCGTACCGTGTTTTTGTCTTTGCGAGAAGCGGATGAAACGGCATTTGCAAATTTGGACAAATTTTTACAATGGTTTTGTATTAGTGTTACCCAGAAATTGGGTTTGCCGAATGATGATGTCATCAAACATTGGAATAATTTTTTGGATAGCAAGGTTAACGCTAGTAAGTATTTTCAAGAATACTTATTGACAGAAAGTCAACCTCTCGTTTTAGGCTTGGATGATTTGGATCTAATTTTCCAATACCATGATCATATAGCAAAAGATTTTTTTGGGCTTCTACAGACTTGGCATGAACATGGTGTAAATGATGAACTTTGGCAAAAACTTAGATTGGTAATTACCCATGCCACTGAAGTTCCTATTCCTTTTCATTTTGACTTAAATGTTGGGAAACCGCTTGAGTTAGCGGATTTTAATCCGCAGCAGGTGCAAAAACTGGTACAGCAATATCGTTTCAAGTGGACAGCTACAGAGGTTCAAGATTTAATGACAATGATTGGGGGACATCCCTATTTAATACGTTTGGCTTTCTACAAAATTGTCATTAGGCAAACTACCTTAGCCAAACTACTGCAAAATGCCGGAACGAATGCGGGGTTATTTTATAAACATCTACACCACCATTTATTGGCTCTACAAAACGCGAATTTGCTAACCATGATGCAACAAGTAGCAATCGCTAATAAACCCATAAAGATAGATGATACTATCGCGTTTAAATTATACAGTATGGGATTAGTAGAATTACAAGATGATACCGTAATACCTCGTTGTGACATGTATCGGCTCTACTTTGCGAACCTTGTGGACAAACATCTATAATCTTTCTGGTAAATAACTTCAGAAAACTTGGAAGAAATTGAATACCTGACAGGTTTTGAGTTAAGAAATTATTTTTCGGAACATCTAATACCAACTTTGAGTTTAATTCCATATCGCCTTAGTTTGAAATCCGATTTTTTTTAAAAATCGGATTTCTAAAATTAAAAACGAATAGTGGGATAGGTTCATCTAACTCATCGGCGTGGATTTTTCTTGCCTATAGCACGACATTTTTCCTCAGAAAATTTGAGGACACTGACAGCATTGTCTCATAATTCCCCACTTGCCCCGGCTTCCATCATCTCCATCAATGTTTTATGAACATCAACCGCCAGTTTACGTAGACGCTCTGGTAGCTTGGCAGAGGCAATGAAAATATTCATATCCATTGTCACAAACCACCCGGTGCCATGCTCATCTACAACCAAAGTAATCCGACATGGCATATAAGCGGCATAACTTATGTCATATTCAATCATTTCCTTCGCTATTTTTGCATCGCAAAATTGAAATATCTCGGTGCGATTGACGTTTGGTAAACCCAATGCCTTATACTCTTCAGACAGAGGTTGATGGGCAACCAGTTTCATATTCAAGACGTTAGCACGTAATTTCAAAGAACTAATCGCATCATCTATTGAAACCTCCTCTTCAATTTGCATTTTGATAACCGTTTTGACAATGTCAAAAACCGGCTTCTCAGCAGCAGATACTGCCATTATTAGTAGGGATAATACAACTGCCATTAAACGTGGTATCATGGGCGTTTTCCTATATTGGTTAAATTTTAGTTATTGTTAATCATAGCACATAGATTGTAACTACGAAGGGCAACCAAACTTGCTCACCCCATCAACTTTATTCTGACAAAGGGGCAATCCACCGTAGAAGCCTTTGGTAAAAATAGAGAATCAAAGCCGAGTAGTTACACTAGATTTAGACTATTTACTAATACTGTAATACCGTTAAATAGTTGTGCCAGTAAACTTTGTACTCCTCCAAAGCGTGTCAATGCCATATCGTAACGCCAGGGCGAACACGCAGGTTCGCCCCTACAGTCCCTGAATACGTGGGGTTTGTAGGGGCAGACCTGCGTGTCTGCCCTTAACTTAATGGCATTGTCCAAAGCGTGTACTACCGAATATCATTGTCAAAATGAGAATATCATGCTAGATCAAATTACTTATGATGAATTGCCTTATACTTGTAGTGCCATGCCTTACGCGCAACCGGATCGTTTGGCAACTTTGGCAAGCCTTTTTGGGATGACACCACCGCCAGTACCAAAAAGTCGTGTTTTAGAATTGGGCAGCTGTAATGGAAGCAATATTATTGCCACCGCTCATAACTTACCAGAGGCAAGTTGTTGGGGAGTGGATTTATCAGCGCAACATATTGCGGATGGACAGGCATTGGTTGAGGCGTTGGGATTGCAAAATATTACGCTCGAACATAAGAATATTTTGGAAGTTGATGAGCGTATTGGAATGTTCGATTATATTATCGCTCATGGAATTTATTCGTGGGTATCACCAGACGTGCAAGAACAAATTTTAAGTATTTGTAAGCATCATTTAACCCCTAATGGAGTCGCCTACATTAGTTATAATACCAAGCCGGGCTGGGATATACGAAGTACAGTGCGCGATATGATGTCTTATTATACTGCTCAAATTACTGGTTCAGAAGCCCAAACTGAGCAATTAAAAGCTTTACTGAAATTTTTTGCTGATACAACCAAAGAGGGGCAAGATGCCTACAGCCGCTTTGTCAGCGAAGAAATCGGAAATTTCAACCAGTTGCCGGAATCATTTCTCTTCCAAAATTTTGTGAAAGAAGAATGTAAGCCTTTATATTTCTACCAATTTGTTGAACAGGCACGGGGGCATGGTTTAGAGTATTTGGGCGATGCTTTTTTGCACACCATGTTAACCGATAGTTTTCCAGCACCGGTAGCAAAATCGTTGCATACTCTCAAGAACGATTTAATTCATCAAGAACAAATGATGGATTTTTTACGCAACCGCCGTTTTCGGCATACCCTCTTGTGTCATCAAGATATTTCATTAAATCGTGCTTTGTCCGCAGATTTGATCCGCAATTTTTACATCGCCTCATCTTTGCAGCCGGTGGCTCAAGATTCTCAAACAGTGCAAAAATTTGGAAATGTGCGGGGTGCTCTTACCAGTGATAAACCTATCATTCAAGCTACTCTGCGTTATTTAGCTAAACAATGGCCTCATGCTAAACCATTTACCGAACTGGTTAAACAAGCAAACGGTGGTTACGTTCCGAATACTCAAGATCAAACCGCCATTGCTCAGGTTTTATTTCAAAGTTATTCAAGGGGACTTATTGAACTATATAGTAATTCACCGCAGTTTATTACTACCGTGAGCCCACATCCCCAAACCACTAACTTAGTCCGTTGGCAAGCACAGCGTAGCCAGTTTGTAACCAATCGGCGTTGTGAATGGATCAAGATCGACAATGTGGTATGTTTATCTCTATTACCCCATCTTGACGGTAACCATAACCATGCTGCTTTAGTGGGTTTACTTAGAGATTGGCTTAAACAAGGCAAGTTTGCACTTAACATCAAAAATCAGGCAACCAATGAACCATTGACTTTGACTGACGAGCAGGAACGCGAGCTATTAGGCAAATTATTAAATGATGCCCTGCGTGCAATTGCCCAAGTCGCATTATTGGTTGCTTAGGGCTTGTCACAAAATAACTTGCACAAACGTTTCGGACGGGGTTGCAAACCCCGTCCAGCAAAGACAAATGTTTCGGACGGGGTTGCAAACCCCGTCCAGCCAAGAAATTCATAACACCGAAGGTGTAAAACGTAAATAGCCATAGGTGAAACCTATGGAACTTTGGGGCTCATCACCCTTCATATTTACGCAAAAGTAGTGAACAGTTGTTTCGGGAATGGAGTGAAACGGATTTCCCGAAACTAAAGCTGAATATTGGTTTCGGGAAATCCACTTCGTTCCATTCCCGAAACAACCGTCAACTTGCACAAAATCGTTTCGGACGGGGTTTGCAATACCAAATATAATTTATAATTCACCATTCACCATTCACCATTCACCATTCACAATTATGTTGTCCTTCTTACTTTCCCGCCTACTAAGCATGTTCGTCGTCTTATTAGGCGTTGTCACCCTCGTTTTTTTCTTAATTCATCTTGTCCCCGGTGATCCGGTGCAAGCTATGCTTGGTGAATCCGCCCTAGCGGCTGATTTAGAGTCTCTTAGAATCGCCCTCGGTTTAAATGAACCTTTATTAACCCAATGGTGGCTCTATATAACCAACTTATTACAAGGTGATTTGGGAAATTCTCTGTATTCCAAAGAGCCAATTTTTGATATGTTGGTGGAACGTTTTCCCGCCACTTTAGAATTGGCAGTCGCCGGCTTATTAGTGGCAGTTTTATTGGCTTTGCCATTGGGAAGTATCGCCGCACTGCGTAAAGATAGTGTTTATGATAATAGCGCAATGGTATTTTCCCTCTTGGGAGTATCCATTCCAAACTTTTGGTTAGGCCCAATGTTAATCTTTTTGTTCTCCCTAACTCTTGGTTGGTTACCAGTGAGTGGTAGAGAAGGTTTCGCCTCATTGGTGTTACCAGCTATAACTTTAGGCACCGCCCTAGCTGCAATTTTAGCTCGCATGGTACGTGCAACTCTGTTAGAGGTGTTAAGTGAAGACTATATCCGCACCGCCCGTGCCAAAGGCTTGCGGGAATCGGCAATAGTTATTCATCACGCCCTACGTAATGCTTCTTTACCTATCATCACCGTGCTTGGGTTACAATTAGGCACATTACTAGGCGGTGCCGTAATTACTGAAATCATCTTTGCTTGGCCGGGAATTGGACAATTGACCATTGAATCTATTCAGCGGCGCGATTATCCAGTTGTCCAAGCATGTATTTTATTAATCAGCCTGAGCTATGTATTAGTGAATACTTTTACCGATATGTTATATGGTTGGTTAGATCCACGGGTACGTTACAGTGTTTAGATATCAAATAATTATTCCTTCGATCATTTTATTGCTATGGGTACTATTAGCTTTGCTTGGGCCTTTGCTCCCCCTTCAGCCGGATTTTATTATTTTGCCCAACATCTTACATCCCCCTTCCTTTGAAGAATGGTTGGGCTACGATGATTTAGGTCGTCCCGTATTAGACCGTTTAATCATGGGGGCAAGGACTTCTTGTCTAGTTGGATTTTGGGTCATCTTTGTGTCATTAACAGTGGGAACATTGCTCGGCACTTTAAGCGGTTGGTTTGGAGGCTATATCGATTTAATCTTTGTACGATTGATGGATATATTTTTAGCCTTTCCGGGCATTTTACTCGCCATCGCTTTATCGGGCATTTTAGGGCCGGGGATTGAAAATGTAGTATTTGCCTTATCTTGTGTTGGCTGGGTTGGCTTTGCCCGGTTAGCCCGAGCGCAAACTTTATCCCTGAAACACCGAGAACATGTTTTAGCAGCTCAAGCTTTAGGAGCCGGGATACCACGTATTTTGCGTTATCACGTTTTGCCATTATTACTGGCTCCGCTTTTTATTGAAGCCACCTTTGGTATAGCCGGAGTAGTAGTTGCCGAGGCTTCCCTATCATTTTTAGGTTTAGGTGTGCAACCTCCAACCGCATCATGGGGAAGTATGATTCGTGATGGTACCGGATATATGTTAGTTGCACCCCACATGGTTTTGGCTCCGGGACTAGCTTTGTTATTGGTGGTGTTATCGGTGAATATTTTGGGGGATAAATTGCGTGATCGGCTAGATGTGAAAAGTCGGGGAGATAATAATTAATAACTACAAGGATTGTTTATAATAAAGGATTTTTGCTGGACGGTTTGTTTTTGCCGGATGGGGTTTGCAATACCAAACGTTTTTTTGCTGGACAGGGTTTTTTTGCTGGACGGGGTTTGCAACCCCGTCCGAAACGTCACTGCCATATCGTAACGCTTTGGAGTCCAAACCTTTAGATTTGGAAAAATTATGCGCGTAAAACCGTAAAACAACGATGGATAGCCCTAGTGGTTATCCATGCCGCAGAAACTATTGGCTTTGGAAGCCGGTTCACCGGTGTCCATCACCTATCAGCCGGCCACCGGAGCCGGATTACAACCAATGGATAAATCATGTTAATAAGGTTCACTGTAGAAAACTTTTTATCTTTCTATCAACGGGTAGATTTTAATATGATAGCCTCAAATGAGACTCGTCATCCGCATCATATTGTATTAGGGCAATCTGATCGTTCCATAGATTTGTTGAGAACTTCAATTATCTATGGTGCCAATGAAGCTGGAAAATCTAATCTTATTAAAGCGATGGGTTTTGCAAGAGAATTTATTGTTGACGGTGTCGAAAAAAATGAAAGTATTGGTGTCATAAACTTTAAACTTATGAAAAGTTGCTACCAAAAACCCTCCAGATTTGAATTTGAGTTTCGATATAAATGCCAGCAATTTGCTTACGGTTTTTCGATTGACAAAAGCAAAGTTTATGACGAATGGTTGTTTGAAATTGGTCATAACCTTGAAGTGCCTATTTTTGAAAGGGAAGATAATAGTATTCATTTTAACTTTGAACATGATATCTTTTTGGATATCAGTGAAAAAGAAAAGCAAAGAATTGGCTATGAGGCGGAGGGTACTAGGGAAAATTTACTGTTTTTGACTAATTGCAAGGAGCGTAATATAAAATGGTTTAATCCGGTTTACGAATGGTTTGATGACTGTTTAACCATTATATTTCCTACTTCTGAAATGGTAAAAATTTTACCACTTTTTTTGACGGTAGATACCGATGTGTGCGTATTTTTTAATTCGATTTTAAAATCATTCGGTTTTGATATCAAAAAGATTGATATCAAAGAAATCGACGTTGAAACGCTCCCAAGAAAAATTAAAGAATCTCTAAAATTGTCTTCTTGGAAAAAAGACAGCATAACCATTCTTTCTCTAAAAAAAGACAGCTATATTATTCAAGAAAAAGCGGGGAAACTGAAAGTATTGGAATTAGTTATCTTCAGAAATGATCAAGACAATGATGAGATAGCATTTGAACTTGCAGAAGAATCGGATGGTACAATGAGAGTAATAGAACTCATTCCTATGCTAATCCGGTTATCGAAAGGTAATTCTGTGTTTGTCATAGATGAAATTGAAAAGAGTCTTCATGTTTTGTTGGTCAAAAAATTGTTTGACTTCATGCTCAATAATAAAAAACTGTTTGAAAATGTCGAAAGTCAGTTGATTGCTTCGACGCATGAAATTAACCTTCTTGATCTAAAAAGACTCTTCAGAAAGGATGAGATTTGGTTTGTCAACAAAAAAGGTGGAAAATCTCGCATTTATTCTTTAGCTAATGCTGATGTAGACGATTTAGACATTGCTAAGGGATATATTAATGGTCGGTTTGGTGCAACCCCTTTTATTAGCTACCCACAGCATGTAAGCAATTACACAATCTTATAACTCGATGATCAAGTTTTTTAACCATAACTACAAGGATTGGATATAAAAAAGGATAAAACGTTTGAATTCTAACGATTTTTTGTACAATTTGATTTATCCTTTCTTATATCCAATACCATCGCCAATTGGATATTTGTTTCGTTCATTGCGCGAAGCGGATTTCCCGAAACTCTTATGCTATATAGGTTTCGGAAAATCGTACCTCATTCCCGAAACAACAAATTTTGATATTGGCGAAGGTATTGATATCAAATCCTTGTAGTTATTATTGGGGGCTAAAAAACTTGATCATCGAGTATAAGTAATCATTACCATTTATCCTCTATAAACGCACTTGTTGATTATATTCCTCAAGCAATACCAAGGGCAAAAAAATTGGGCGAATGTGATCCGAGTAGCAACAATTATCCCGAAAGTATTTGTACCAGTGTTTACAAATTGTTAGAAACATTAACTCAACAAAGTGGCACCTGAAAAAAACATTAAAACTTATGGTTCAATACTTAAAAAGGCCAAGCCAAAATGTTACTATTACAGTGTTGCAACAAAGGCCCCTCCAATTCCCAGTTATATTTTTAAAATGGAACGGGATCGTCTTAATAATTTATGGAAACTAAAGAATAAATAGCATTAAAAATAATTAATTGGTTATTTGGTTTTTGGAATTATCTATTATGAATTTTAAACCAAGTTTACCAGCTTACGCAAAGGCTTTATTGGATGAGAGGTCATTCTTTTATTTTTTTAATCGTCAGATATTACATATCCTTGCCTTATGTGTGGCAGTAGTTTCTACGCTTTTGGTAATTGAGACTTATTTGGTTTATACACTTGCTACAGTAGCGATGTTTATTGAGTTCTTGGCATGGTGCTTTCGTTATTTGGGTGAACGTAATCATCGTAAGTCTAGGAAGTTGACTAGATTGGGGTTATTTTATGATGCGTTTGGCAAATTAAGTGATAACTCTATTGAGGTTGTGGATTCTCTTAATGTTGATAGTAGGATCCAAAAACGGGCAGAGCAACTTGATAAGGAATGGGAAAAGTCTGGTGGTTTTTTTGCGAGTAATGCGTCTGTTGGTGTGGTTAGATTATTGGAAAATTTACAGGAGAGTGCGTTTTTTTCTAAACATTTATGTGAAAAAGCATCTCAATATATTTTCTGGTTTTTGGGAATTCTGTTTACTGGTATTCTAATTACCTTTTTTGTTTTACTCTTCGATGGTAGTGTTTGGTTTCCTAGAGTTATAACATTGTTATTTGTGTTTGTAATTGCCGATGAATTGAGTTTTGGTTTTGCTTGGTGGGAAGCTGCAAATCACTTTGCTGATATTCTTAAACGTTTGAATGTGATATTGAAAGGCAACCCAGATTGTCTGGAAGTTATTTTATCTATTTTGTGTGATTATCAGGTTGCGGCGGTTGTTGCTCCTCCGGTTCCTCGGTATGTTTATTTTTTACATCGTGACAAATTGAATGCTGATTGGGATAAGATAAAGCAAGATAGGGAGCCATAAGGGCAGAAATGAATTATGAAATTAACAAAGCCCTTTAATCTTAAACTGTATAATATTTTTCGTAATAGTTATTGTGCTATATACAATATTATTAAGAATTACAAAAAATTTAATGACTTCAATATTGACAAAGTCAAGGATATGCCGGTATGGTAGAAAGAAGAAAGTTATCATAATCTTGCTTCATACTTATTTGATGAAGGATGTCAAAGTACGTTTAGCAACAGTCGTGATACAAACGTTGAATTTAATTTGTTTACGGGTGGTCGTAGTTCAGCAAAGGTGTTGAAAGTTACTTTTACAAATGGAAAACAACAAAAAAGTTTTGTGGTTAGAATCCCAAAAACAGAAGAAGATGCAGAAAAGGAAGAACAGAAAGTTAGCCAATTAAATGTTGATGATTCCATTTGTTTTGTAACTTTTTTTAAAAGGTATCGTCTTTGTGGCAGTCATTCTGTTATTATTTATAGGGATGTGGAGAGTATTTGGAATAAAGAAGTTTACGATTTATCTGAATATTTTAGCCGTACCAATCATAATAAAGACGATATAGAGTTCTTTATGAAACATTTCCAAAATTGTATGGAATATGCACTAAAAGTGTATAATCGTTCGGCTAATCTTGGGGAAGTTGATAACCCACCGGAAAATGACGAAATTACCGTTTTAGAACATTATGAAAATGTTAGATTACAGTTACCACCAGATTTAATTATTGTAAAGCCTGAAAGTGTTTCATCTACTGAACCATACATATTATCTGTTAATGAAATTTGTCAATCACTTACAACATGGGATGAAAAAAAATTTGATACAAAATGGATTAAATTTGCTGAACAATTAAAACTTGAATACGAAGAGCCAATAAGTGGTGAAGATAATGTAGCCTATATGATATCAAAAGTAACAAATGGAAATGAAAGCTTTGTAATTTGGATCGAGATAAAAAAAGGTAAACATTATGAACAATCAGAAATTGATAAGTTAGTTTTTCTTGCTAAAGATATGGTCACGCCGGCTCAAAAACTTAATTTTGAATCTTGCATATCAAATACTGAGTTAAGAGCGATTTTATCTTCAAAGAAAGATACTATGGTAAAGAAAAGACAGTGTCACTATGATTTTCATTGTGGTAACGTATTAGTATCAAATCATTATTCAGTATTTATTGATTTAGCTGATACGGATTTTGATTTGCCTACAAGTGATACAGCTCGTTTACATGTTTCAAGTTGGTTTAATTTGTCACAAAACTTAAAAATTTTTTCAAAAAAAAATGCAGAGGCAATTCTTTATGAAAAACCAAATTTATCATCATTGTCACCTATTTCACCTTTATCAACTTTTCATTATTTTTCTGGTAAATTATTAGGAGATATTCCTGAAGATTGGAGTAAAAAAGACCTTACTTCATATGAGCAACATGAAATTAATTTAGCTTATGTAATACAAATTTTAATGTTTCAACGTTACAGTATATTAGATGGAAGAAAAATACCAGATGCGTTTAATGTTTTTGCTTCTTATTGGATTACAAGATTGTGTAGTGCATACGCAAAAACTGAGATAAATAAAATTAACTTTGTATTTTTTCCTCCTGATAAAGATAACACGGTGCGTGGTATAGTTACTGAAGCCTTTAAAAATACAGAATTTGCAATTAATGAAAATGTTATTATGTTTGATAATAAACTAATTCAAAAAATAGAAAGGGCTCAAGAAAAAAATATCATGTTCATGATTATGATGGATGTTTGGAGTCTTGATTCATCTGACAAATATTCTGATATTATGAGACAATATGATCAATCAATTTTTCATAATTGCGCGTTGTTAATTACCAACGTAACCGAAAAAAAAGCAGAAAATGATGTGTTAAAACAGATTGAAGAAATATTTCCAAACAAAATCAAAGATAAATTTTTGTTTAAAATTACATCTAAGAATGAACTTGGAAAAATTGTTATTGATACTATTTATGAACTAAAGCGAATAATTAGTAGAAAATCCAAACAGGTACGAGAATTTAAAGAGAAGGATATCAAAGGAGAAAAACCTATGTTTTGATAAATTTGTTTAGAAAAATAGGTGTTCAGATTAATATTTTGGCCCAGACCTCAGAGGTTTTGGAAACCTCTGAGGTCTTTAGAGCGTGACATTTTTCTGAAACTCTATAGCAACTGCCGAAACTTTTACAAGTAAACCTACAATATATTGATAGATTAGTTAACTTATGAACATCAAATTACCGGGCAAAATAATTACGTTTTATTCCTACAAAGGTGGAGTAGGGCGTTCTATGATATTGGCAAATATAGCATGGATTTTAGCAAGTAATGGAAAAAAAGTGCTAGTTATAGATTGGGATCTTGAAGCTCCTGGTTTGCATTATTATTTCCGCCCATTTCTTACAGATAAGGATTTAGTTTCTAGTAAAGGGCTTATCGATCTTTTAATTGATTTTATGGATTTAGCACATGCTCCTTATGTAAGTACAGATAAACAAGAAGATAAAAATTCGTGGTGGGAAAAAAACCTTATTTGGCGTATGGAAGATTACATTGTTCAATTAAAACATAAGTCTCTTAAAAAAGGCATGATAGATTTTTTGCCGGCTGGAAAGCAAGGAAGTACGTACCCTAGGAAAGTAAATTCATTCAGTTGGGATGTATTTTATGAGAAGGTTAGAGGCAGTAATTTTATTGAAGCAATGAAGAAAAAAATACGGAATGAATATGATTATGTTCTTATTGATAGTCGTACCGGAGTAAATGATACTGCTGGAATATGCACTATTCAAATGCCGGATATATTGGTGGTTTTATTTACCGGAAATAATCAAAGTATTTTAGGGGCAAGGAATATTGCTAGAACAGTGGAAAAACAATGGCAGTATGATGATGAAAAGGATTCTAAAAATAACGAAAGAATTATATTTCCGGTTTTATCTCGTATTGATAGCACTGAAAAAGATAAACTGGGTTTAGCAAGACAGTATATTAAGATAAAATTCTCGCATTTTTTGCGGCATTTAAAGTCTGAAACAGAAATCGAACACTATTGGCAAAATGCTGGAATTCTATATATTCCTTGGTATGCGTATGAAGAGGTGCTTGCTACATTTGATGAAACCCTTGAGTATAAAGATTCGTTACTAAAAGCTATAGAGCCATTAGTTGGTTATTTAACTGCTGGAGAGGTGACTAAATTAGTCCCTCCAAGTCAAGCAGAGCGTAAAAAAATTATTTCTGAATTTAATCGCCAATTTTCTAAAAAATCTTACGATGCTTTTCTTTTATATAGTAAAGAAGATAGTAATGCCGTTAAAGAGATTGCCACTTACTTAGTTAATGAGGCACATTTAAAAATTTGGTTTGATGAATGGACTTTGAATGAGGGAGAACCAAGAAAACAAAATCTTACAGAAGGATTAGAAAGGTCGTTAATTTGCGTGGTGTTTATAGGTAACAGTCAATATCCATGGCAAGATGATGATGTTGAAGATATTCTCCAAGAGCAAATAGAGACTCAAGGACTTGAAATTATCCCGGTTTTATTGCCTAATGCTACGAAACCTAAGTTGCCGGCGTTTATACCGGATAGTACCTTGCTTGAGTTTAAACAAGTTTTAGACAAAGAAGCTTTGTTGTCTCTTGGGCAACAATTAACCCCAATTCAGGATACTCCACTTACACCATTAGTATTTATAAATGCAGCGGTTGCAGATATGCCATTGGCTCACCAGATTAAAGATTATTTGCTAAATGAACATGGTATTGGTTGCGCTTTTCCTTTGGAAGTTTCTGAATACACTACACCAGTTGAAATACGACAATTTTTTGAACAAATGTTGTTAGATTGTGATGCAGTAATCCTAGTTTATGATAAAGTGCCAGCAACTTGGATAGAAGAGCAACTGTTATATTGTCGGCGTATGCAAGGACAACGTCAACAACCTTTCAAAACGATTGCCATATATGTTAGTAAACTAGACAAGCCATCACCATCAATTTTTTTGCCTAATATGCAGATATTAGAATGTTCTACTCTACATACTAATACCTGTTTGCCAAAGTTTATACGGGCGTTACAATAAAAAAAGTATTATTATTTAACTCATTCATAATTGAGAATATATATGAAAGCCAACAACCATATTTTCGTAAGCTCTGCTTATGAAGACAAAGATTGGGTTATAGAATTTACTCATGATCTAAAAAATGTCTTGGGCTGGAAATTAGGTGGTAAAGACAAATGTTCATTTTGGAATTCAGAAACAAGTAAAGATGAATTAACAGCAGTGTGAAAAATGGGTATGTCTCCTATTTTCTTTTCTTCGAGTTTTGCAAGAGGTTCAGCGTTTAAAAATAACCATAAAAAAATCAATAAGTTATTTTAAATCTGACAAAGTAGAAATAGTAACCTAACTTGTGTTCGTCAAGCTTTACCTAATTAAGGATAATTAAATGGTTTCTTCTAAAAAATCAGAACTTACCGCAGATGAACTGACACTACATTTAGTTGCTAGTGGCTTAGTGGAGTTCATCACCAAATATATAGAAAAGGGTAAACCTTTAAAACTGCCTTACCCTAAATCACTACAACGCGGTTTGGATAAACTTGTTGTGGCTTGCTTACGAAGTGGTATTACGCCTCCTCAAGGTATACCTGATTTGTTAGTTTGGTGTCGCAATAAACCTATCGTTCAGTGGCCGATTAAACCCTCAGCCGAAGAGGCTTTTTATGCTGAGGATAGATTGTTGGATGAATATACCCCCACTGTGACTAGCATTTGTGAAGATTGGGCCTGTGCTAATCCTGATGTTGAAGATGAATTAACAGAAAGAAAATTTTTTCTTGATGTTTTAAGTACCTGTAAGAATGCGAGTGCGCCAGAAACGTATGTCGCATTTCGCCGCTTATTAATCAATTACCCGGTTTTAACCGAACTTGAGTTACAGCAACACTGTATTGAGCCTGACTTACTTTTATTGGCTGAACAAATGCGCGTTGCTTATGAATCGGCTCCCATTGCCTATTGTGTGGATGGTTATTTTCACTGCTGTTCCAGTTGTGGAAGTTTGCTATTACCAAGAAAAAACGGCAAGCTATTATGTGAAAATGATCATTGCCGCGTGATGGGTAAATACACCTCACAGCGTCAGATTGAAGAAAAACATGGGGTTATGTGGTTAAAACGTGGTTTAAGGCGTTTTATTGCGTTACCTGGATTGGCTGAATTGCGCCTTAACAACAAACTCACCGAATTAGGGGTTCAAGTAGAATTGTGGCCCGATTTCGATAAATACGATTTACGCATTGTGTTTCCTAATGATGAAGTGTGGGCGATTGATGTAAAAGATTGGGCAAACCCATTTTTGTTGGCACGTAAAGTGAACGATAATCCGATTCCAAATGAGCCACCTTGGGAACAAGCCTATTTTATTTTTCCTAATGAACGTAAGAAACAACGTTCTGATTACCTTCGTGCTTTTCGTAATCACTGTCATATACTCAACGATAAAACTAAAGCAATGTTCGAGCGAGATTTTATCACTCAAGTTAAAAACAAACTCAAGCAGGTGAATAATGCGTGATACCAGTCAATGGCGACAAGCGCTTATAAAGCGTTTAAAAGAACAGTGGCCCAAAAATGTTCCGTTGATGCCTGCGGATATGTGCAACATTGAATTAGGGCTTTACTTACTGTCTCAATTAGTACCGAATGCGCCCGCTAAAGCATTATGGGTATTGTTAACCGGCTATCCGTTTCCAGTGCCAGGCTCCCAAACTTGGGGAAATACAGAACAGCAAATGTTAGGCAATGCTCGTCATATCTTGCCTTTTTTCAGAAGTCGATATCAATGGGATCATGCCTTAGAAAGTTATAACCAATTGGAAGAACGAGTGAGAGGGTATGAAGTCGAGTCAGATAAGGTTAAGTTTACCCAACGCAATGTGACACTTTGTTCTAATCGCGTAGCAACTTACCAAAAAACCCTTTCTCAACCACTGGCTTATTCTAAACAATCTACCAATTGGGTGACGGAAAGCGATACTTATTTATTTTTTGCAGAGCAAACTTACCCTTCCCAAGTTGAGATTCCGCCAGAATTCATTTTTCCACCACCCGCCGGTTATGAGTTAACCGGTAAAGCCAAACGTGATGCTTTAACAGTTACTTGGAATGAACTGCTGGCAACGGCTCGTTGGATGGACAGTGAATTAAAAGCGCGTGCTTTACTAACAGATGACAAAAACAAGTGGGAAAATATTCTTTCGCGTGTGCAACTAGAATGCTTTGAACAAAGCGGTACCTCACTTCAATCCTCAAAATCATTAACTTTAGATGGAATAGTTCACCTCATTGGCATGGTAAGTTCAGGAAAATCGACTTTGATGGATGTATTAGCTGTTTGGGCATCACGTCAGGGGCTTCACGTCACTTTAGTGATTGGAGATGTGATTGGTGCGTTAAACCGCGCTGAATTATTTGCTAATTTGGGTTTAACTGTTGCCCCTATTTTAGGTGTTTCAAACCGAAAAAAACATACGGAACGTTTGCATCGTGCCTTGGCAGCGGATAAACACACGGTTGAAAAGGATTACTTACCTCAACACGTTGGTTTTAATTGGCTCAGTACCGCTTGTCCACTTGACGGACTTCGCAATAATGAAGAACCGCTTGAAACGGGAAAACAACCGTGTCGTACTTTATATAAACAAGATAATCGGGAATTAACCAAAGCATTAGCTTGTCCACTTTATAGTGTTTGCCCTTTTCACCAAGCACAACGTGATTTAGTGAATGCTTCGATTTGGATTGCGACACCGGCAAGTTTGGTGTATTCCCGCATTCCACCACAACTTAATAAGGAACGCATCCGCTTTGTTGAGTTAGTCTATCGCCACAGTGACTTAGTGATTATAGATGAAGCTGATCGTGTACAAGTGCAACTTGATATGACTTTTAGCCCCAATGAAATTTTAGTCAATCGTGGTAATGAAGCCTGGCTTAACAATCTTTACCAATGTGTGGTGACAGAACTTAATCAAGGTGGACGTGGACAACTCATTGACGAAGGTGTTGATTTTTGGTGTCAAGCCCATGATATAGTTCAAAGAGCTGCCAGTCGGATTTATGGATTATTACTGAGAGAAGAAGAGATAAGTCGTTGGGTTAAAAAGAATGATAACTTTTTTACGGATTGGCTATTATTTAATGATTTAGCAGATAAGTTAATAGAGGGACGAGCCAAATCCAGACGTGAAGGTGAATTAGATCCCGTCACGTTGCCTCCTTTATTTGAAGACTACATTGATGATCCGATGGGTGATCAAAGTGAGCATTTTCTGGCTAACGTAGCCCAAAGAATTATCTCAGCTCAAGATGATGAACGTGTCCGCTCACGCTTAGCAACATGGATTAGCAAGCAAGAAGCATTTACCGCCAAACTTTCTCAAGAAGAATTAACTACGGTAACAGTACAACTTGAATTTGCAATTTTGGTCGCGATACTTCAAAATCGGCTAAATTCACTCATTTCGCGCTGGAAAAAAGTTGAAGAGCCACTTAATCTGGAAGAAGGTGGCTCGATAATGTTTCATCGTCCTCCCAAGGATCATCAAGCCATTATGCCCAGTTCTCCTATGGGCAATGTGCTGGGATTTCAATATAGTCGTACTACCGGTGCTCCCGAAACCCCGGGCGATTTACGTTTTTTTCGTTGTATGGGCGTTGGACGATGGTTATTATTGCACCTGCATGAATTGTTTGCAGCCGATAATGTGATAGGGCCACATGTATTATTACTTTCAGGTACCAGTTGGGCTGGCACGTCACCCGGCTATCATATTCAGATACCTGTCACTGGTGTTTTACGCTCACCAAAGGCAGAAGTAGACGCGATTGCAAAAAGTCATTTTGAGTTTTTGCCTTTTTACAATGATGAAGGCAAAGCTATTCAAGTTTCCGGTAAACAAGGTAATGATCGTATAGTAGCCCTCAATGAATTGCTTTATAAACTGGCGAGTCGTGGAGGATTAGGTGGACTTAGCCGACTAGAACAAGAACGCAAACAATTGCCTTCAGTCCGACAACGTATCTTATTGATTGTGGGAAGTTATGTGGAAGCCAAACATGCCAGAGAATTTTTAGAAAAGCTACGTTCTGATTGGCGCGGTCAAGTCCTTAATCTAGTTTCTGATGATGAAACATTTGATAGTGATTGGTTTAGGAGTGACAACAGCCTTCAAAGAGGCGTTGTTGATCAATTTGCGGATACCGAAGCTTGGATTCTCATTGCACCTCTACTGGCAATAGAACGTGGGCACAACATCCTCAATGAAGAAAATCAAGCGGCTATTGGTGCAGCCTATTTTTTAGTACGTCCCCATCCACGTCCCGATGATATTAGTTTTGCTATTCATTCGATTAATCGTTGGGCAATAGAACACTGTGAAAATGCTGATTGGTTTGCTCAACAGTGTCAAGATGAGCCATTGTCACTAGAAAATATGGGACAATTCTTTCGTAAAGAAGCTTACAAACGTTGGCGATTTCTCCTACACGTACCCATGATTTACGGCACCTTACCCCTTCATGAGCGAACAGCTGTGATATGGAATCAATTGGTGGTACTGTGGCAAGTGATTGGGCGATTGGTACGTGGTGGCAGTCCTGCCCGTGTATTTTTCTGCGATGCCCCCTTTGCATACCGTACAGCAAACCAAGACGAAAAACCAGATGGACCAAAAAGTAGTTTGCTTGTTGGTATCATATCTGTATTGCAACCTTATTTTACTAATAATAATTCAAATGTGCCTGAGACAGATAAAGCGTTAGTCCAGACTCTTTATGGGCCATTTTACCAAGCTATGAAAAACATTAAGGGAATTTAACAGATGTATAATGAATTACGGACTTTAGCCTTTCAGTTTGCCCCTGACATAACAAAGCTGGAACACACATTTTATACTTTGGCATTTCTGCCGCGATGGAAATCTATTTTACGGGATTTACAAATTGAAATTACTGGTGATCCTAAAAAATCGCGTTTCAAGATTAACATACTTAACAAGGCATTCCGTGCGTTAATCCCGGATCTAATTTCAATTGTACCTAATGCTTACTTAGATAAGACAGAAACGTGGTTTTATAGCGCACAACCAATTGACGTAACCGCTTTGCATATTATTATCCAGCAATGGCTAAACATCGCATTTCCCAAAGCGTGTGAAGCCAGTATCAAGCGTGTTCGCCAACAATTGCAGAAAGACGATTTGCAATGGCAACAGAAAACGCTTAACTTAGCGCATTGGGTTCAGGAGGCAAACGGTACAGCAAAATTAGACAGTGATCTTTTCGTCATTTTGCCGGACTTTTTTGCGGCTAAATTTAGTGACGCTCAAGTTAGCCTTCGTTTAGGCTCAGAGATACTGCAATTCCGACGTTGCCCGCTTGCACCCGGTGGAAAAGGGGCAGAATTGGTTTCTTGGCCCCCATTGTGTTATTCCTACCAAGGCAAAAAAGTTAAACAAGACTGGCGGTGGTCTGTCGTCATAACTTTTACTGTGCAGACAATTCCTTTTCAATCCTTTCCGGTGATTCATTGTGATCTCAGTGTGCGGCGTTGGGTGAGTTTGCCGAATACTTTTCTTCCCAAGGGAGAAACAAGTGTTGCTTTGCTGACCAAAGTGCCTTGGATTGAAGGATTACCACAGACTAATAGTTTTCAAGTGGCACCAGTGAAATGGCAACTTATTCCCAAAAAAGAACAAAAAGATGAACAGAAATTTCGCGTCGTATGGGGAAGTGATTTGGTTTCACTGTTAGATAAATTGCAACTCAAACAACCCTTTCCGGCACCACAAGCCATTAGGATGTCACCAGAGGAAGCACTTAATCTTAATGGGAGTCCTAATGTTGCCATTTTCTACCGAAATGGTATGGTACCAGATCACAAAGTTGGCACCGGTTTGTGGCCGGGTGATCGTCGTTCATTAGCGGAACAGATTGCCAAATTACTGGCACCAACGCTTGTTTTCACTAAAGCACCTCAACGGGAGAAATATACTTCTCCTAAATTGTCAAATCCATTCTTTGAAAAAAAAGAACCGGACAAGCACTCTCAGGATGTCCGTTATGCTGAACGCCGTCACCTGATTGGAGAAGCCGTTGATGGACAACTAACGCTTGAAATTCGTTACCAAGATTCAAAGGTGCGAGATGAACTTCTTAAAGTGATCGGTGAGTATTTGGGAACGACACCTGAAACACTTGATAACAAAACATGGAAGACAGAAGAACTGACACTCACAGTGAAATCAGAACTTTTGGGTGCGATGGGTGATAATCTTGAAGTGGATTCCACTATAAAAAGTACCAAAGATCGTCTCCATCGTGCTATCCACAAGCGTATTGACAAAATAAAGTATTTAATTCCACCAAGCAGCAATCAAAATGCCATTGCGACATTAATAGAACTCTCCGGTGCCGAGGCTTATAAAAATGCCGAAGAAGATCCAAAACAAGCACTTCGCCTTGGCTTTGCCCATAGAAATCGCTTAACCCAATTCATCACCCCTGAATCGACAAAAAAGACAAAAGATGAAAACAAAGCTAGTTTACCCCACCGTGCGAAAGCCAGTTTCTTAGATATCCTCCGCCAGCTTGGGGTAATGGGTAAGCCCAATCTCCCATTAAAAGGATTACCCGATCCTCTTAACTATGTGGGTATATGGCTCATCAAGCAATACGCCAAAAGTAGTGCCACACGTATTCAGCAAAAATTACCTGTTCTTGTGTATATGGCTTCAAACACTCATGAAATCAAAGCAATTGCACCAGATTTAGGAGATAAGTGGTTACCTTATCAAGAAGCACTCTTGAAAATTGCCCAAAAACAAAGTACTGGTTTTAATTATAAAGGCAACATAATGTCCTTTATTAAGGAAAAACTCAATGATGTCACAGCACTTGGAGACACCCTGTTACTTTGTAATGCCCAAAACTTGCGTTTTACATGGACTTGGTTGCAAAATATCAAGATAACAACAGACAAATTAGCATTTGAAACAGAAACGCCGCAACCAATTACCAATTGGAAAGGTTTAAGGGTAGTGCGTATCCGTAGCAGCCAAAGTCACGAAACACCAGAATGGTATGCTCAAAGAGAGGAAGAATTTGGATTTGCTCAGGGACTTTTCAAAATAACAGAACGAGTCTTTGCGAGTACCTATAACAAACCCAAACAATTCAAAAAACTGAGTCCGCTTCTGTCTAAAACCGCCGATTCTACTGGTAGTAAGGGAAAAACCTATACGCCCGCACCTCATACTTATGCTTGGAATCCCGGGTTATTTGAAATGACAGTCGCATGTATTCAACCCGGTGATGAAATCTGGCAATGGGCAAGTGTGGCTCACGAACTACGCAACATTGCTATTCATCACGATGAACCTACAGCATTACCGTTACCTCTCCACTTGGCAAAACAAATCGGAGAATACACTTTGTCTCTTGAGGAACAAGAGGAATCAACAGAAAATGTTCCGCTAGATTTGGCAAAGAAACAACTGAAACTTTTTAGTGGTTAATTGAACCCATGCAATTTCAAAAGTTCTAAGGCATTATAGTTAGCTTGACCACCTAGAAATCAAGTCACGGGAGGGCATAGGTCAGGTTCGGATTATTTCGTAAACATTACACAATTCACACAAAAATTCGAGCCTGACACCTTTTAATCCACGATAGATAAAAATGCGGTAACTGAACTAAACTCTATTCCTTTGTCTCCGTCATCAGTTCCAAAGAGCCTGATTGACTTTGTAATTCGCACTAAAGAAAGCGTGGTTCTAGCCGATGCTGTCCACGAAGGGCAATTTACCCATGACTCGTATATTGTAGAAAATCAAGTTAAATCGGTATTGTGTTTGCCACTGGCTCAGGGGCAATTGACCGGCTTGTTGTATTTAGAAAATAACCGGACAACCAATGCTTTTACCAACGAGAGACTAGAAGTGCTTAACTTATTGTCATCCCAAATTGTCATGGCGATAAAACATGCTCGTGCTTATAAAGAGATGGCAGATATGAATATTGCTTATGAGAGGAAAATAGCCAAGTTAGAACAACGAATTGGGAAATAAACGAATTAAGAGTTAATATTTAGAGAAGGAAAATATATGATATGAAAAATCGCTATCAACTAACACAAATGAATATTACCGGATTTAGGCGTTTGTTTTCAGTGGATATGGAAATGCGCCCCCTGACGGTGATGATCGGTGCTAATGGGGTAGGTAAGACTTCTGTTTTGGAAGTTTTTTCTTTGCTATCGGCTTCAGCAAAGGGGCAATTGAAAAATATACTTTCTAAATTTGGAGGGATTTCGGATATTTTAACCTCCGATAAGGCCGATGTAGCCCGTTTCAATATTTCTATGGCACGCCCGGCCTCGACACCGCTTTCTTACTCATTGACGCTCAATCTCAAAGGAATGTCTTATGAAATCGGCTCAGAAACCCTAACGCAAGAAAACCCAGACTCTTTTGTCTCTCCATCTCAATATATTGACGCTAATCGCACTGACATTAGATATTTTCGTCCGGAAGATAACAAACTGGTCCGTCCAACTTGGGAACATTCGCCCTTTGAAACTTCACTGTTTCAAATGCCTAAATTGTCACAAACGCCAGAATTTTTTCGTCAACAACTAGCTGACATCACTTATTACAGTGCTCATGCTTTAAATGTTGGCTATCACGCCCCCATTCGTTTACCCCAAAAAATGCAGCCAGCCACACATCCCGGGCATCATGGGGAAGATCTTGTGACGTGTCTTTTTTATCTGCGTGAAACCGATAGAACACGTTTTGAAATAATAGAAGATACCCTTGCTGTCGCTTTCCCCAGTTTTGAACGGCTAGATTTTCCACCGGTTGCTGCTGGCACACTGGCGATGACGTGGAAAGACAAAAATTTTTCTAAACCGCTGTATATGAACCAACTATCTGAAGGTATCTTGCGTTTTTTATGGTTAATCGCATTGTTGCACAGTCCTGATTTGAGTGCGGTAACGCTAATTGATGAACCGGAAGTCAGTTTACATCCTCAATTGTTAAGTATTTTAACAGATGCGATGAGCGAAGCCTCAGAACATACACAACTGATTGTGGCAACACATTCTGAACGATTGATTCGTTTTTTAGAACCGGGGCAAGTACTTGTGCTTGATCAAGAAAACGGATTAGCGCAGGTGAAGTGGGCAGATATGTTGGATTTAGAGGCATGGCTTGAAGAATACGCACTAGATGAACTCTGGCGGATGGGACGATTGGGGGGGCGAATATGAAAATCGCTATATTGGTGGAAGGCAAAACAGAACTCGCTTTCAAATCACACCTGCTTAACTTTTTGAAAAGCCGTTTAGAAGGCAAAATGCCGAAATTAGAATTCTTTGCCTACGATGGGCGTATTCCTAAAGCCGCAAAATTGAAAAGTGCGGTAAGAAATTACTTATTGAAAGACAAATACGACACCGTGATAGCCTTAACTGATGTTTATACCGGCACAAATGATTTCACCAGTGCCGCAGATGCAAAGCGTAAAATGCTAGAATGGGTTGGCTCAGTTCCTCACTTTTATCCTCATGTTGCCAATCACGATTTTGAGGCTTGGTTATTACCTTATTGGTCAGAAATTCAAAAATTGTCTGGACACAACAAAAAGGTTCCTAATAACCATCCAGAAAAAGTTAATTTCAACAAACCACCCTCTTACCATATTAAAGAAATGTTTTTATCTGGAAAATACAAGAGACGATATAAGAAGCCCCGGGATGCAAACAGAATTTTGAAGAATAAAGATTTACTAATTTCAGCAAAAGTCTGTCCGGAATTAAAAGCCTTTTTAAACAGAATATTGCAACTGTGTGATGGCGAGTTGATTCTTTGATAAGCGTAGAAACGATTCTGATTATAATCAATCCCAAATTGTCATGTCGATAAAACATGCTCGTGCTTATAAAGAGATGGCAGATATGAATATTGCTTATGAGAGGAAAATAGCCAAGTTAGAACAATAAATTAACAACGCCGTTGAAATCGCTTTCGGGGATTTTTGCACAATTACCATAAAATGATAGAAATAGTTGCGCGTGAAAAGGGAGCCAAAATTATTTATGACGCAGAGAATATCAAGGAACTTGTTTATGAGCGATAGCATCATACACCATTATAATCAAACAACATCAAAGTGCAAGGTGGAAGACGCGCAACGATCCACCCTACTCGTGCAACAAAGTTTATGGTACACCTTGACATGGATCATGTAATCATTTAATCATAGTTTTTTGATTTTTTTGCTATCCCTTTTAATTAATTAGAGTTATAAAAATGACTACCAAAACCATCAAAGTCCCAAACATAACTTGTGGACATTGCACCAGCACCATTGAGCGAGAACTTGGCGAATTAGAAGGTATAACTTCTGTGAGAGCGAACCAAGACACTAAGATGGTAACTATTGAGTTTAATTCACCACCCATAACGAAGGCACAGATAGTCAGTTTTTTAAATGAAATTGGCTATCCTGCCGAGACGTAAAACCAAAAAAACCAAGTTTTTCAAAAAAACTTGGTTTCTAAAATACCAAAATCCCTAATGTGAGCCGGCTGGAGAGCCTATCTTGCCATCTTTTGGTTTAAGAGACACGACTTTATTCTCAACCTTTTTTTGGAGATTGTTATTGGTATCACTATCCCAGTCTTCTGGCGGTTTGGGAACTTTGCCGGCCATGATGTCGTCAATCTGCTCATGATCAATGGTTTCATACTTGAGCAAAGCGTCTGCCATTAAATGCATAAGATGAATATTCTCATTGAGCAAATGTTCAGCCCGCGCATAATTGCGATCAATGATAGAACGAATTTCTTCGTCAATAACAGATGCAGTTTCATCAGAAACTAACTTGTGTTGGGTAACAGAATGGCCTAAAAATATTTCGCCGTCGTCTTCACCATAACTGAGTGGTCCCAAACGCCCGGATAGGCCCCATTTAGTCACCATATTGCGAGCGATTTCAGTAGTTCTTTGAATGTCATTACTAGCACCGGTCGTGATTGCTTCCGGTCCAAAAATTAGTCTTTCGGCAACACGCCCCCCTAAAGTGCTGGAAATTTTGCTTTCTAAGAATTCTCTACTATAACTGAGCTGATCCGTTTCTGGCAAAAACATCGTTACCCCCAAAGTACGCCCCCGTGGGATAATGCTAACTTTATACACCGGATCATGCTTGGGCACTAAACGTCCCACAATGGCATGACCGGCCTCGTGATAAGCCGTAAGCTTTTTCTCTTCATCACTCATTACCATTGATTTGCGCTCGGTACCCATCATAATTTTGTCTTTGGCTTTTTCAAATTCTTCCATTTCGACAAGACGTTTATTAGCACGGGCTGCAAATAAAGCCGCTTCATTTATAAGGTTGGCCAAATCAGCCCCGGAAAAACCGGGGGTACCGCGTGCAATTAAGCTAGGTTTGACATTCTCGGCAATGGGCACTTTTCGTATATGGACGTTGAGAATTTGTTCACGTCCACGAATATCCGGCAAAGGCACTACTACTTGACGATCAAAACGACCCGGGCGCAACAAAGCTGGGTCTAACACATCTGGGCGGTTGGTGGCCGCAATTACAATTACGCCTTCATTACCTTCAAAGCCGTTCATTTCTACCAAGAGTTGGTTGAGAGTTTGTTCTCTCTCATCATGTCCACCACCAACCCCGGCACCGCGATGGCGACCTACCGCATCAATTTCATCAATAAAAATAATGCAGGGAGATTCTTCTTTAGCTTGCCGAAACAAATCACGCACTCGTGCCGCACCCACACCAACAAACATTTCCACGAAGTCAGAGCCAGAAATGCTGAAAAAGCGTACTTTAGCTTCACCAGCAATCGCTTTCGCTAATAATGTTTTACCAGTACCCGGTGAGCCCACCATTAACACGCCACTGGGTATCTTGCCACCCAAGTTTTGAAATTTACCCGGATCACGTAAAAACTCAACCAATTCCGCAACTTCTTCCTTAGCCTCATCTACACCAGCGACATCAGCAAAAGTTACCTTTACCTGATCTGCTGCAATCGGTTTAGCGGGATTTCTGATAAACGAGAACAAACCACCGCCACCACCACCTCCCGGGATTTGCCGCATGAAGAAAATTAGGATTCCAAGCAATAACAACGTGGGAAACCACGAAATAAATATCTGTACCAGCAATGAATGCCGATTTGGTAAAGGTGAAGAAATTTTAACGTCATTTTTTAACAAATCCCCAATTAAGCCTTTATCATCAGGGTTATAGGTGATAAAATTATCACCATTTTGGGTGGTACCCTTGATGGTGTTACCATCAATCACCACTTCTCGTACCTGCCTATGCCCCACATCATTAATGAATTTTGAATAATCTATCAAAGGCACTTGGGGTACGCTAGTGCCAAAGTTATTAAACACCATCATTAAAACAAGGGCGATGGTTACCCATAATAAGAGATTTTTTGCCATGTCGTTTTCCCAACTTTATGTATGTTAAGTACCAAAGCCCCAAAATTTTCAGGTACTTTATTCGAGGAGCGTAACAAGTTTTTTCAAAAAACGTTGGAGAATTAAATACCAATTATTTAGGGTACACCCAATATTGAACGGAACACTTTTTGCGTCAAAAAACAAATAATTTTTGTATGGTTAAAATCAGCCAGAAATCCGATTTTTGGGAAAAAATCGGATTTCTGTGACGTTTAAAAAAATTTAATTAAATAACAATATGTTAGCAATTTGAGCAAAAACGGTTCCGTTCACTCTTGGGGTACACCATGATATATCCATTTTGAACCCAAGTTTCGAGGTTCAAGTTTTACACGAGAAAAAACTTGAACCTCGAAATAGATTTGAAAAAACGTCGGTGGATAGTTTGACATCGGTGGATAGTTTGATGTTGGGTGTTATTTATTTGGAAGTCCCAATTGCACCGGTAGCTAGTGCAAACTAGCCGGTTCCCCAATTTTGCCATTTATTGGCTTTGGCACCACTGTTGAGTCAAGCTTTTTTTGGAGGTTATTATTATTATCATTATCATTCAAATCTTTCGGTGGTTCGGGGTTTTTCCCCATCATAATAGCGTCAATCTGTTCACTGTCAATGGTTTCATACTTGATCAAGGCATCTGCCATTAAATGCAAGAGCTGAAGATTTTCTTTGATCAGGCGTTCGGAGCGAGTATAGTTACGATCAATAATAAAACGAATTTCTTCGTCAATTATGTATGCAGTTTCATCAGAAACCAATTTATGTTGGGTAACGGTATGACCTAAAAAAACCTCACTGTCATCTTCACCGTATGTAAGTGGCCCTAAACGTTCTGATAGACCCCATTTAGTCACCATATTACGAGCAATCTCGGTAGCTTTTTGGATGTCATTACTGGCTCCGGTAGTTACAGATTGGATCCCAAAAATCAATTCTTCCGCAATACGCCCACCAAACATACTGGAAATTTGGCTTTCTAAAAATTCTTTGCTATAGCTCAGGCGATCAGATTCCGGCAAAAACATTG
>Ga0233403_10000153_pt1 | contig 30306 bp, 25 predicted proteins | sample Na_oxic_1_MG_FD_179866 | JGI IMG/M metagenome (GOLD analysis project Ga0233403, IMG submission 179866) | Seawater microbial communities from Saanich Inlet, British Columbia, Canada - Na_oxic_1_MG | ecosystem: Environmental > Aquatic > Marine > Inlet | place: Canada: British Columbia | collected...
ATTGGTCGGATATACCTCCTGTTGTAGCCAAAGTCCAAGAAGAACTCGCTGAAGTACAAGCTGCGATCGCGTCAGGCGACCAAGCGCATGTCCAAGAAGAAATTGGTGATTTGTTGTTTGCAGTGGTCAACTTAGCCCGTCACGCAGGAGTGAAAAGTGAAGTCGCATTACAACAAGCCAATCGCAAATTCACATCACGGTTTATGCAGGTCGAAGCGTTAGTAGCAGCGGATCAACATGACATGCAAAGCCTTGAACTTGATAGCTTAGAAGCATACTGGCAGCAAGTTAAACAAAACGAATCAGCAACGAAGTAACACCGTTGCTTGTAATCGCGCACGGCCGAAGCGCGACATCTTCTCAAACTCATCGTTAGCTATAGGTAAATACTGGCAATCCATTGGGCTGTCGCTGCTATTTTCTTGAATGAAATAGGGATCATGCACAAAAATACAATGTGCATCGTACCCAGACATCACCACCCAGTGAGGCGATTTACTTTGATCCATCCTAAATGTACTAATTAGTATCAGTGGCAAAGCGCCGTCATCAAACGCTGTTGTTAATTCTTTGAGTGACAGCGTGCTATAGGTGACAGGTATGGCTTGTTCAGTGCATTGGCGGGTGAAACTCTCGTGCACCCGTGTAATGACTTCTTTTTTTAAACCATCACGTACCCCATCGACAAACAATGGCTTGCGATCACTGACACAGACTTGAGCCATTAATCCACGCCTTTTGGCAGCTAGAGCCAACCCCATCGGGTGACAGCCGCCATGCCCAGATGTCATAAATATCGTAGTGGCTTCGCGCCAAATATCTAATTCGTCTTCAGGTGTAACTGGGTAATCAGGTTGTAATGCGCGTAGTGCCATTTGCAATGAAGCTGGGCCACAAGTAAACGGTGTACCTTGTGCTACCCAGGGAACAAGTCTAGAGGTATGGGCTGGCGTAGCACTATGTAAGCGTTTTTGCATGCGCACAGCATTGGTGTGATCTTCATAATAATCATTGTATTGACCAAATACGCGATATCCGAGCTTTTTATAAAGTCCAATTGCTTTGTGATTAGCATCGCTGACTTCCAAGCGCAAAATACGACGACCACGGCTTATTGCGAGATTTTCAGCAGCGTGAATGAGGGCTTGGCCAACACCTAAATTACGTGCCTCATTAGCTACCGCGATAGAATACAAACGCGTCAAGCTAGTGCCATGACGCAGATGCATCAATGCATAGCCCAATAGCACAGGTATGTCATCAGCATTATAAGTGTTATGTGATTCGGCGATGATTAACTCTGAAGCCGAACTGGAAATAGCATGGCGAAAGCTGCGGCGGTTTAAGCGGTCACAACTGAATGCTTGGGACTCTAATTGCAATAATGCAGCGACATCGGAGAGGATGGCAGGACGAATAGTTTTCATATAAAAAAGATGGTTAACAATATTCTGAGTGTATGCTTAAGTTTGGTTAAAATACACTATTATTTTAGGTCAAAATAAATCTTTTTAAAGGCATAATTTTGATTGTCAATTTGTGTAAATAAGCGCAATATCGAGAGTGTGAGGGTGGCTATGTTAGTCACTCTTTTGACCTATTAATTACGTCTAATATTGACGTCTAATATTTCGATAAGGATAGCATTTACCGATGGCACAAACTTACATTGTCATTGATCAGCCCAAAGATTGGTCTGCGTTTTTTCCAAGTGAGCGCGTAATCACTTTTTCTCAATACCTCAACATGACCAATAAACAACAAGGTCGTGTGCGAGTCATTAATTTATGTAAAAGCACTAAGTATTTGTCAGACGGATATTATTGTTCGTTATTGGCTGAAAGTCGCGGGCATCATGTTATGCCCTCGGTTCGCGTACTCAATGATATTAGCAATAGAGCGTTATATAAAATGCAAGTTGCCCAGTTGTTGCCTAATCTGGCTGAGCGCTTAGGCACGCCCGAACAGCCGATCGAAATCAAATTTCATTGTGTGTTCGGACATACCTCGCAAGGTGAAATGCAAGAATTTGCACGTAAATTATTTGAAGCACTGCCTTGCCCAGTACTAGAAATCACCATCAAGTTTCGCAAAACTTGGCAAGTCAGTGATTTAAAAATAGTCTCGCACCATGCTCTTGATGATGCTTTAGAAACACTTTTTGCAGAGTCTCTAGAGACGTTTAGCAATAAAGTGTGGAACAAATCTCGCAATATGCGCACGGCGAAGTTTGATCTAGCAATGTTGGTAAATGAGCACGAAGCCATGCCGCCTAGTGATGCTCAAGCCTTGAAAAAATTTGTCCAAGCAGGTAAGCAGCTAGGTATTCAAGTTGATATTATTAGCCCCAAAGATATCATGCGCTTACCAGAGTATGATGGGCTTTTTATTCGTGAAACGACCAATATTGATCATCATACCTATCAATTTGCGAAAAAAGCCGAGCAAGAAGGCTTAGTTGTTATGGATGATCCGCAATCGATTATGCGTTGCACTAACAAGGTTTATTTGGCCGATTTATTTGCGACGCATAAAGTACCCTGTCCTAAAACACGCATAGTGCATAAAGGTGAAAAGCACCTAGAAGCAGCATTAGAAGGGATGATAGATTATCCTATGGTAGTGAAAATTCCCGATGGTGCGTTTTCTAAAGGGGTGATTAAAGCCAAAGATCGTGCTGAATTGACGCAAAGCTTACACACATTATTTAAAAAATCGTCGCTATTGTTAGTGCAAGAATATCTCTACACAGAATTTGATTGGCGTATTGGAATGCTCAATAACAAACCTATCTATGCCTGTCGCTATTATATGGTTAAAGATCATTGGCAAATTTATCAGCATGGTGAAAACAGCAGTGACAGTGGTGGTTTTGAGACGATTCCGACATTTGAAGTGCCGCGCCGCGTCCTACAAGCTGCGATTGCTGCGACTAAACCGATAGGTGATGGCTTGTACGGTGTGGATATCAAAGAGATAAATGCTCGCGGGTATGTCATTGAAGTTAATGATAATCCGAGCATAGATCGTGGTGTAGAAGATAAATACTTAGGGGATGAATTATATATGTTGATCATGTCCGAATTTTTGCGACGTATGCAAGCCCAGCGCAGCTTACACTAATATAAAGGGGTGCTTGGTTAATTAATTCATAAAAACACTTTAAATTTGAAGCAATTCGCGTATAATTTTGCGCCTGCCCAGTTACACCCATCTGTGGGAAGATGGAAGGATCAATAGGCTCGAAGGGGTCAATAATTGATTTGGCGTGTTTTTACATGGTGTAAAAGCATTCGTAACGTTTTAAAATTCGGGTGAATTTAACAATGAAAACTTTTGTTGCAAAACCAGAAACAGTTCAACATGACTGGTATGTAGTTGACGCTGCAGACAAAACATTAGGTCGCTTAGCGGCTGAAATCGCACTACGTTTACGTGGTAAACATAAGCCAGAGTATACACCTCACGTGGATACTGGTGACTATATTGTTGTCGTAAATGCAGAGAAAATTACTGTTACTGGTAATAAAGCTAAAGGTAAAATCTATTACTCACACTCTGGTTACCCAGGTGGCTTAAAAGATACTACATTTGAAAAATTAATTGCTGCTAAGCCAGAAATGGTTTTAGAAAAAGCGGTTAAAGGCATGTTGCCAAAAGGCCCACTAGGTCGTGCTATGTTCCGTAAACTTAAAGTTTATGCTGGAACTGAACATAACCATGCGGCTCAACAGCCTCAAGTACTAGACATTTAAGGAGCGAGACAATGGCAGATACTCAATATTACGGCACAGGTCGCCGCAAAAGCTCTACCGCTCGTGTTTTCTTACGTCCAGGTACAGGCAATATCGTAATCAACAAACGTCCAATTGATGTATTCTTTGGTCGTGAAACAGCACGTATGGTTGTTCGTCAACCATTAGAGCTAGTTGAAATGACAGAGAAATTTGACCTATACGTCACCGTAGCCGGTGGTGGTATTTCTGGTCAAGCCGGTGCTATTCGCCACGGTATTACGCGTGCATTGATGGAATTTGATGAGACTTTACGTCCAGCTCTTCGTCAAGCAGGTTTCGTTACGCGTGATGCGCGTAAAGTTGAGCGTAAGAAAGTGGGTCTACACAAAGCACGTAAGCGTCCACAGTTCTCAAAACGTTAATATTTCGTTTTCAGTTCGATATCAAATGCCACTTTTCAGTGGCATTTTTTTTGGCTGTTTTTTGTCAATCGGGTGTTTTTCACTACGCAATCAAGAAAATATTTGTGATAAATCAATGCAATATTCTATATAAGGCTATATTATTGCGCTACAGAATCTCACTGTAAAGCAGATAACCCAGTAAAGACGAACGTCTTAGCCGATTTTAGTAGATAAATGCCACGATAGACTTGTTTTTATTGAGGCTTTTCTTTACCATTTCGCGCAGTAAATTATATTAGGTTGTATATCTACCCCGTGTAACTCCTTGCACCTGAGTAAGTATCTACCAAGTTTTGGAGAAAAGTGGATGAGTAATGTATCAGCAGATGCAAATCAATCAGCTTCAAATGAACAACCCGAAAGCAGTAATCGCCGTAAATTTTTAACGGTAGCAACTTCTGTTATTGGTGGCGTTGGTGCCGTTGGCGCAGCGATCCCATTTGTAGCTTCATGGAACCCAAGCGCGAAAGCGAAAGCCGCTGGTGCGGATATAGAGGTTGATATAAGCGGTGTTGCACCGGGTCAGTTGATCCGAGTAATGTGGCGCTCTAAGCCTGTATGGATTGTACGTCGTACTCCAGAGTTACTTGCCAGTCTAGAAGGGATTGAAGATCAATTACGTGATCCAAGTTCTGAACAAGAACAGCAACCTGTCTATGCTCAAAATCGCTATCGTTCGATTAAAGAAGAGTATTTGGTACTAGTGGGTATCTGTACGCATTTGGGTTGTTCACCACAGCATTTAGCTGATGGTGCATTCGCTGAATACGCAGAAGGCGTGCCTGAAGGATTTTTCTGTCCTTGTCACGGTTCTAAATTCGACATGGCTGGCCGCGTTTTCCAAGGCGTACCAGCACCATTAAACTTAGTTGTGCCACCATATCAGTTTTTGACTGACACGACTTTGTTAATCGGTTCAGATGCATAAGGGCACAATATTATGAATGGTTTTTTAAATTGGATTGAACAACGCATCCCTATGATGCGCGTTGCAAATATGCACGCGATTCAATATCCAGCACCGGTCAATATGAACTTTTGGTATGTGTTTGGATTTTTAGCAACAATTGTTTTAGTTAATCAGATTGTTACTGGTATCTGGTTGACGATGAATTTTGAACCTTCAGCAGAACGAGCGTTCTTTTCTGTTGAATATATCATGCGTGAAATCGACTTTGGTTGGTTGATTCGTTATATGCACTCTACAGGCGCGTCAGCGTTCTTTATCGTAGTTTACATGCATATGTTCCGTGGCATGATTTACGGTTCATACCAGAAGCCACGCGAGCTGCTATGGGTATTTGGTATGTTGATTTACCTAGCTCTAATGGCTGAAGCATTTATGGGGTACGTACTACCATGGGGACAAATGTCCTATTGGGGTGCTCAGGTCATAGTATCCTTGTTCAGTGCAATCCCAGTGATTGGTCCTGATTTAGTGATTTGGATCCAAGGTGACTATGTTATCTCTGGTGCGACACTAAACCGTTTCTTTGCATTACATGTTATTGCGCTGCCTTTGGTAATAGTTATTTTAGTGTTCTTACACATCATTGCTTTGCATGAAGTAGGCTCTAATAACCCTGACGGTATTGCGATTAAACACAAAAAAGGCTCATTAGCTGAAGAAGACAAAACTAAATATAAAATCCATGAATACTATACGGATAAGTATGATATTGCAGATGATGTTGTACCGTTCTTCCCGCATATCGTATTAAAGGATTTAGTGGCGTTTAGTATCTTCTTAGGTGGCTTTGCTTATATTATGTTCTTCGCGCCAGAAATGGGCGGTTACTTCCTTGAGCATCCAAACTTTGAAATTGCTAACCCGTTGAAAACACCTGAACATATATTTCCTGTTTGGTATTTCACACCGTTTTATGCAATCTTAAAAGCGGTCCCTGACAAGTTGTTCGGTGTATTAGCGATGTTTGGTGCAATTGCAGCCTTGTTCGCGTTACCTTGGGTTGACCGTGGTAGTGTCCGTTCGTGGAGATATCGTAGCGGTCTACATACGTGGAACTTAATTATCTTTGCGATTGTGTTCATTTTCTTAGGTTACTTAGGTGGTACACCTCAAGCTGACTGGAAAATCGTAGCATCACAAATTTTAACGGTAATGTATTTTGGTTTCTTCGGTTTACTGTGGATTTATAGTAAAAACGAAAAAACTAAGCCGGTACCTGAGAGGATCACTAAATGAAAAAGTTAATATTAGCGATCGCGTTATTGCTTCCAAGCTTAGCGTTTGCAGCAGGTTCTAAGCATCCGCTAGACGATGCAAATTATGACCTTACTGATAAAGCATCATTACAAAATGGCGCGCGTATTTTCATGAACTACTGCCTAGGTTGTCACCAACAGCAGTACCAACGTTATTCGCGTACATTTGAAGACTTGGGTATTCCAGCTGAGTTAGGCCAAGAGTATTTGCAGTTTACTGGCGAGAAAGTGACAGATTATATTACGTCGCCTATGCCAGCTGAAGCTGCTGCAACTTGGTTTGGTGCTCCGCCACCGGATTTGACGTTGGTAGCCCGAGTACGTGGTGCTGATTGGTTGTATACTTATTTACGTACTTTCTACGTTGATGATTCTAAAACGTTTGGCGTGAACAATTTAACATTCCCGAATGTCGGTATGCCACATGTACTTGAAGAGCTACAAGGTACGCCGCGTATCTCTTATGAAGATGCATTGGTTGACGGCGAAACAGTCAAGCGTTATGTTGGTATTCAATCTGACGGTAACGGTGAGCTTAACTCTGAAGAGTATGACCAAGTCATCTTAGACTTAGTGAATTACTTGCAATATACAGGTGAGCCATCACGTTTAGCATCTGAGAAAATAGGTAAAGGAGTACTGGTATTTATCTTTATATTCTTCATCTTTGCTTATTTATTGAAAAAAGATTACTGGCGAGGCGTGAAGAAGTAAAAAATTCATGTATAATCACAAAAAGGGGCATAGCGCCCCTTTTTTTAATGCTTGTCATAAATGCTCGCAAAGCGACATTTTATAGGAGAAACATCAATGGCAGTAGCCACTAATAAACGCTCTATCATGACTCTGTTCTCAGATACGATTGATATTTATAGTCATCAGGTACGCATCGTCTTAGCTGAAAAAGGCGTCACAGTTGACATTAATTATGTTGACCCGACTAATCTACCTGAAGAAATGCTAGAGCTGAATCCATATGGTACTTTACCAACATTGGTTGATCGTGATTTAAATTTGTACAAATCACACATCATTATGGAATATTTGGATGAGCGTTTCCCACATCCACCATTGATGCCAGTATATCCAGTTGCACGTGGTAACAGCCGTTTGATGATGCACCGCATTGAACAAGACTGGTATTCTGTTGCTGCACAAATCTTCCGTGGTGAAGGTGATACTGAAGCATTGCGTAATAACTTACGTGAGACATTATTATCATTAGCACCTATCTTTGCTGAAACACCATACTTTATGTCTGAAGAATTCAGCTTAGTAGATTGTTATTTAGCTCCGTTATTATGGCGTTTACCTGCGCTTAATATCACCTTAACAGGTGCGGGCAGTAAAGAAGTATTAGCTTATATGAAACGTATTTTTGAACGTTCATCGTTTGTTGCATCATTAACAGATCAAGAACGTGAAATTCATAATCCGTTATAAATAACAAAATACGAAATTAAGTCTCGGCAACATAGCACTAAAATAGAAGATCCAGGATATGAGTGAGTTTACAATGACATCCAACCAACCGTATTTGCTAAAAGCATTTTTTGATTGGATTGTAGATAATGGGCTCACTCCTCATCTTGTGGTTGATGCAACTCAAGATAACGTCAGCGTACCTGAACAGTATGTTAATGATGGTCAGATTGTACTGAACGTTGCACCTAGTGCTTGTATGAACTTCAATATGACACCTGAAGGCGTGAGTTTTCAAGCGCGTTTTGGTGGTCAGCCGCATTACATTGATTTTCCTAGTAACGCTGTGTTGGCGATCTACGCCCGGGAAAATGGTGCAGGTACAGTATTTAGTACTGAGCCTGAGATATCCTTTGAAGAGGCTGATGAGGACGCTATAGAGCTATCAGATGAGCTGCTCGATGAATTGGCAACTGTAGATAGTGAAATTGAATCAGAGACTACTGAGGCGGTTAAGAAAGCACCTACCCTAGGTATTGTTAGTTCATCATCGGTTGATAGTGAGAAGTCTGATAAAACAGAAACTTCAAAAACGACAAAGAAGAAGCCTACATTTACTATCGTAAAATAAGACTTCAACTCAGATTTCAGACTAGTTATTGGATTATTTCAAATACCCGAACAACACTTTTCACATTATTAATGTTTCTCGCAATTTCCACTGCTCTCGTCGCTTGCTGATTATCCAACAAACCCATCAAAAATACATCGCCACCATTAACCACCACATTAATTCGGTTAGATTCTATTTCGTCATTGACTAAGAGTTTCGCTCTGAGTGCATTGGCAATTAAGATATCTTTTGCTTGCATTGATGTGCTCAAGCGCAGTCCAACTCTAACCTGATTATGGGTTTTGCGTAAATACGGATCAGCGGCAAGCACTGCGTTTATTTTAGGTTGCCAAGACTCATCATCAATAGTACCCGTCAATAATAGCTGGCGATTAAATACATCAACTTCAATATCTGAGACGTCGGATAATCCTTCAATTTCAGATAAGCGCAATGAAATACGTGCTACGGCATTGGTATCATCAATTTGTGTACCGATAGAGCGAGGATCTTGGCTCGCTGTTGCACCAATTGTGGCAACAGTACCCAATGCAATAGCGGTACATCCTGTGGTCAATCCTACGCAGCTCAGCGCGATTACACCCATGAGCATATGACGATTACTACGTCTCATTAAATCTTCCTTAAATGACGATTAATTAGATTCAGGAAATAAAGCGTCATCAATGCATTCACACAAATTGTGAATAGCTAACAAATGCACTTCTTGAATACGTGCAGTACGGTTGGATGGCACGCGGATCTCGACATCATTCATGCCTAAAAAGCCAGCCATTTCGCCGCCGTCTTTTCCTGTTAATGCAACAATGGTCATATCGCGAGACAATGCCGCTTCCATTGCATTGATTACATTGCGAGAGTTACCGCTGGTTGAAATAGCTAATAAAATATCACCTGGCTGACCTAACGCTCTGACTTGCTTTGAAAATATTTCATCATAACTATAATCGTTAGCAATAGATGTGATAGTTGAGCTATCAGTGGTTAATGCCATTGCTGGTAAGCTAGGGCGGTCTCGTTCATACCGATTAAGTAGCTCAGATGAGAAATGTTGAGCGTCACCTGCAGAACCACCATTACCACAACTTAATATTTTATTACCTCGAATCAATGCTTCAACCATCATATTCGCAGCATTAGCGATCGGTTCTGGTAATACTTCGCTCGCTGCGATTTTGGTTTGAATACTTTCAGTAAAATTTGCTTTGATATTATCAATCATATTAGATCCACTCATTTAGACACCTTTGTGCCACTTTGCTCGCGTACCATCTATAGCAACCAAATCAACACGATGAGCCACATGATGTGGGTTTAGCGCGTGCTTGGCCATAAATACATACATTGTTTTGATCACTTTGCGACGTTTTTGTTGTGTAAACATCTCCATCGCACTGCCATGGCTTTGGGCTGAACGGTATTTAACTTCTACGAATACCCAACAAGCACCATCGCGCATGATTAAATCTATTTCACCGCACTTTGCACGGTAATTTGCGGTAATAAAGTGCAATCCTTGCTGTATTAAATACCGTTTTACTTTTTGTTCAACCATCACGCCTAACTGATAGGCAAGTTGAGGTTTACTCACTCGTCAAATGTTCAATTTGTCTGGTGGTTATTTTGGCACGCGGTAAAGTACGTGTCACTTGATTCTTATCATTTATTGCCAAACTGCCGGTCAAGCCAGGTAAAATTAAACCGTGAACTTGTTGTAATGGACGGATCTTGCCAATTAAGTTTAAAGCGTCATACCCAAAGGCAAAGAGTCGTTTTTGCGCGGTGGATGCTTCACTAAACACGGTTTCATATTGACTGAGTAAAGTAATATTGAGCGTGTCATCTAACAACCATGGCATATCAATAAAAATCACATTTTGTAAATCGCGTAACGAATTCTTGTTCAGTTTATGATTATAACTACGCGAACTAGCAAAGACAGGCTGGATATCATCGGAGAATGTACTGATACTCGCTTCAATCATCGGATTGATAAGCTCTGTTTGTTTAGCATTAGCAAAAACTACAAAGGCATCAATATCTTTGCGGTTACGCGTCACACTAAACATTTCTTGACCTAAATAACGCTCCAGTATGCTAATTCTATCGCGGCTTTGTTGCACACCAAGTGCATCGCCAATAGCTTTACGCATTGATTTATTATCAGTAAACGACAATGTGATTGTACTGCTATGCTGAGTGAGGGCTTGCCAGCGTGCGGTAAACGCTTCAGCCATGCGAGTCGCAGTGCGATCGGGCGCATGAATTAAGATAGGCTGTTGATATTGTTGGGTAAACATAAATTCAGCAATTTGTTCTGCTTCATCTTCAGGTGAAAGCGCAAAAAAAGTGTGATTATTTACAATGGTATTAATTGAAAACTCAGCTGTTGGTGCGGTATCAAGCGGAATGTTCTCTGTTGCTGGGTCAAGACGATTTAAACCTAATAATTGTTGACTAGGTTTGATATGCGGCAGTATCAGCTCTAGTTTTGGTTTGAGTAGTGGGCCGATAATCAAATCAGCTTCTTCGATAGCAGCAATGAGTCCCTCATCAGTTTGTGTATTGGTATCGACAAAGTACAAAGAATCAATCATTTGCTCAGAAGCAAACTGTTGTGATTGCCTTGCAAGATATGCCGCTACTATACCTTGTTTGATATGTTGGGCTTGAGCAGCTAAACGGCCGGTTAATGGCAGTAATACAGCGACACGCTGAGCAGTATCATTACGAATTTGTAGTAAGCCAATAATTTCAGCGGGTAAATTTCTGACTAATGGATGAGTGGGGTATTGATATTGAAACTGTGTTAGCTGACTGGCTAGCTCATATTGATTTAATGCGTTCTCGCGCAATAACTTTGTCAGTTGGACAAAGCCGTCCATCTCAGTGTTACCGCTTAACTGAAGTTGTTCTGCTGGAATTTTTTGAGTCAAACGCCAGACATATTCAATATCGTAGTCTTGGGATTTAATATGGGCATTGACCGCATTACGTGCATCGAACAGTGCTTCATAAATTGCAGCTTTGGCATGCCATTGTTGTTGCTGGATACTGACCGAGGATGTTGGTGCATCAAGCAAAGTTAAGCGGGTTTGATACGAATCTTTCGGGTGTGCACATTGAGCGCGGTATAATTTAGCTTGCGCGAGTTGCTCAGATGATAGTAAGGCATAAATTGGGGTTAATATAGCGTGAACACGCTGGCACTGCTGAGAGGATGTGGCTAATTCGGCTGCTTGTAATAAATATTGGTTGCGGCTAAACGCTTGTCCGTTATTTTCTGCAAGTTCGGCTTGCTCGAGGATTTGTAAAAAAGTCAGTGGCACAACAACCGTTGGAATACTCAATACTTCTGGGGACGCTTGAGTTGAGTCAGGTGACGTTGAAGAGCATGCGCCTAGGCCTACCAGTAATGCTAGTAGAGTCACACGACGGCAATTGAACCATGAAAAATTTATAGTCACTAGTTAATCCATAAAAGCAAGTGAATGAAAGTCATACATCAGTGTATAATACGCATCATACTGTATTTTAAAAAGATCCGCATTATGTCTGACACAGGTTGTTTATATATCGTTCCTACTCCCATCGGTAATTTGCAAGATATTACACTTCGCGCATTAACCGTCCTCAAATCTGTCGATGCGATAGCATGTGAAGATACCCGCCATAGTCGTGTATTGCTACAACATTTTAGTATTGATAAGCCGACGTTTGCAGTGCATGATCATAACGAATCAATGATGGTAAATAAAGTGATCCAAAGACTAGAAAAAGGCGAGTCTATTGCTTTGATTTCAGACGCTGGCACGCCGTTAATTAGCGATCCAGGTTATGTCTTAGTACATGCGTGTCGTGAAATCAACGCCAATGTCGTTGCCTTGCCTGGGCCGTGTGCAGCAGTGACTGCATTATCGGGTGCGGGTTTACCTACTGACCAATTTATTTTTCGTGGATTTTTACCGGTAAAACAACAAGCCAAGCAACAAGCGATAGAAACGCTACTTCATTCATACTGTACAAGCGTGTTTTATGAAGCGCCAAGACGAGTATTAGATACTATGAAAATGATGGAACAATGTTTACCCGATACCATTACCATTGTCATGGCAAAAGAAATAACCAAAACGTTTGAGACGTTTATTAGTGGTAGCGCATCTACCATTATTGCATGGCTTGAAGCAGAGCAAGCTCATCAAAAAGGCGAGTTTGTATTAATGGTGGGCCCTGCAGGAAAGGACACGAGTGATATCTCACCAGAGGCGCAGACGTTAATGCGCAGTCTACAGTCACATCTTCCGCCGAAAAAAGCAGCAGGTATAGTAGCAGAACACTATGGATTGAAAAAAAATGCTATATATCAATGGAGTCTTACGTAATTAGATTAATTACGTGATTTCTCTGTTTTTTATCAATTATCCCTGCATTTTCATCCCATTTTTATCCCATTTTCATCCCATTTTCGCGCGTCATAATCCTTTCAGCCGTTACTTGCCTTAAATTGGTTGGTTAAGACCAATCTTGAGTATTGGTAATGCATGAAAATATAAAATTGGTCATATCAATAAGGCCTGAATTGGTTGATATATTGGTTGTAATATCTTTTTGTTTTTTGTATATTCAGACATAACATATACGTAACATAAATATAACAAGCGAAATGCACTCGTTATGCTCGCTCAAAATACAACGGAGAACTCGATATGTCGTTGATATCAGGTAAACACACGCACCCTAGTGTTCAGGAAGATCAATTTACTTTATCACCGGTTGCAAAATTGGTAAGAGCAGCGGTTATTGCCTCTGTTGCTGGCACAATTTCATTATCTGCAACCGCCCAAGAAACACCAACGGAAGCTGAAGTAGAAGTCGGAAGCGATGTTGAAGTCATTCAAGTCGTCGGTACTCGTAAAACTATTCAAGATCAAATCGCAATAAAACGCGAATCAACGACGGTTGTCGATGGTTTATCAGCTGAAGATATTGGTGACTTACCTGCACTATCTATCGGTGAAGCGTTAGAATCTATTACAGGCGCCGCTTCTCACCGTGAAAATGGTGGTGCAACTGAAATCACGATCCGTGGTTTAGGTCCTTTTTTGAGCGCGACTCACATTAACGGTCGTGAAGCGACTAATGGTAGTGGTGACCGTTCGGTTAACTTCTCGCAGTTTCCTTCTGAATTAATGAAGAAAGTTGCGATTTATAAAACTCAAGATGCATCCATGATTGAAGGTGGTGTTGCTGGTGTTATTACACTTGAAACCCTTAAGCCGTTAGATTTTGCGAAGCAACGTTTCCAAGCCGAAGTCAAACTTAACTATAACCCTGACCAAGCTAATGTTGAAAATTCACTACAAAGCGGTTTAGGTTATCGTGGTACGTTAAGCTATGTTGACCAATTTGAATTTGCCGACGGCAAAGCACTAGGTGTAACACTTGGTTGGCAACGCCAAACGATTAGCCAACCTGAAGCTGAATCGCGTGGCTCTAGTCCTACAGGCTCTTCATTATGGGCATGTTTAAATGATCCAACCATTACTGATACTGGCTTTTTTAACAGCTCAGTTGATGATTGTGAAGATAAAGTGGTTGATGGTAGTACAGAGAACCAAGGTTATAATACCAAAATTGATCCAGCCACAGGCCGAGCTTTTGATGCTGGTACTCCTTACGCTTGGACTGGTTCAAGTCGTAGCTTTCGTCAAAATGAAACTTCAGATGAACGTGATGCGTTATTTATTGGTTTACAATTTCATCCTTCACAAGATTGGAATATTAACTTTGATGCGCAGCTATCTGATCGTATTCAAGAAGAAGCACGTCATGATTTAATCTATTTACAAAAACGTGTAACGCCAGGCGTTACTGGACAAAACCTGATTACTAACAGCGATGGTGGTATTTTACATTGGCAAGGCGCTGACCGTTTTGAGTCTGCCGGTGAACAGTATTCTCGTGAAGAAAATTATGTCGGTTATGGCTTAAATATAGAGCATTTTGTCAACGACGCTTTAACTATCACTGCGGATGTATCTTATTCGCAAACTAAGCGTGAAGAATTTCAAATATCTAACCGTGGTCGCACAAGTTTCTTCCCTGAGTTTTCATGGGATTTAGGTGAATACATTCCAAACTTAACGACGACTAATTTTGATGTCACTGATATTTCAAACTATACGTCAGATTTAAGAACTCGTCTTGATCATGAAAACGTTCGTGAAAACGAAAATGTTGCTGCACGTCTTGATTTTGAATATAGCTTAAACGGCGATACTTTCACCAGTATTCAAGGTGGTGTGCGTGTTTCAGAGCTAACCCTAGTTCAATTAGGCGGGTCTCAAGGTAACGGCTCTAGAAATACTTTCACTTTAGATGAAGGGATAACTGCTGCCATTGACGTATTAGAAAATTGTCAAATTGATTTCCCGGAAACAGATTTTTTATCTAACGTATCTGATGGTGATTTATTTACCAACGTAGATAGTTCAGGCAATGTGATTGATAGCGGTACGGGTTCATCTTGGGCAACTTACGATAATGTTTGTTTCTCTCAAGCGGTAGTTGCTTCTCAAGGTGGCGAGTTTGGTTATCCAGAAGTTGAATACGAGAATTCGGGAACTATCGATGTTACTGAAAAAACCACATCAGCATATGTCATGGCTAACTATGATACTGAGATGTTAGGTAAATTTATTCGCGGCAACTTTGGTGTGCGTGTAGTGCAAACTGATGTGACTTCGATTGGTTTTAGACAAGGGTTTGATGTCACTATCGATGAGTTAGGTGTATATGATTTAGAGCCTAATGCCGATATAGAGCGCATTGTTGGTGGTGGTGATTACACTGAAGTTCTGCCTAGCTTTAACTTAGTCGTAGATTATAACGAAGATATCTTATTACGTGCTGGTATTTATCGTGGTATGTCACGTGCCAACCCAGCTAACCTTGGTTATAGCCGTACTTTCCAAACTGATGATACAGATACGCCTGTTTCAATTGGTGATTTGTTAACAGGGGTTAATGGTTCAGGTAATCCAAATACACAACCATTAATGTCATGGAACTATGATGTTGCTTTCGAGTGGTATCCAAACGAAGACTCTATAGTTGCGTTAGGTTTATATTACAAGCAATTTACCGGTGGTTTCCAACAACGCACAGTACTTGAAAACTTCAATGTAGGTGGTGTTGACGTTACTTTACCAATTACTAACTCTGTTACTACCGAGGAAAGCAGTGACTTACTAGGTTTAGAAGCATCATTCTCATATCGTTGGGATAGCGGGATCGGTGTGAAGTTTGGTTATAACTATGCTGATACAGACTTTGAATTTGAAGATAGTTTGTATGGTGACACATTCGAGACTGATCTCGATGGTGTGACTACGCAATTAACTGAAGGCATTATTGATCCTGCTGGCGTTCCTGGATTCTCAGAGCACGTATTTAGTGGACAGATTTACTATCAGGTAGGTGACTTTGATACTGCTGTGATCTACAAATATCGTAGTGAGTATTTCCAACCATATACAACTAATGGAACCAGAATTCGCTACGTAGATGATGTTGGTGTTTGGGAAGCGCGTGCTTCATACAAAATCAACAAAAACGTCCGTGTGAAAATTGAAGCGATTAACTTGTTCAGTGAACCTAAGAGCACCTACTATTTTGCTAGAGGCAATGCAGGTGAAGTAAACGATTACGGTCCTCGTTTATTTGCAGGTGTTAGCGTTAAATACTAAACAAATTAAGAAGAAAACTTTCAGGAGTAGAAAGCATGTTTAAGAAAGCAATTATACCCGTCATCGTAGCATCAGCCCTAGTCGGCTGTGGCAGTGATGACACGGTCAAGTTAGGTGATAATACGCGCGGTGCGATTACCATCAACGGTAGCGATTTTGTCGCCGGCACCACATTATCTGCATCAGTTACTGATGCGGATGGCATTTTAACCGATACGATTAGTTTCGCTTGGTCAACGGGCACTACTGGTACGTCTTATACAATCACCGAGGCAGATGAAGGTACAATTATTTCAGTGTCTGCAAGATATACCGATGAAGCAGGTTTCACCGAAGGTGTTGGCGCATCTACTACAGTTGTATTACCGACGTTAAATGTCACCGCCAATGTCATGAAAGGCCCTGTAACAGGAGCAACGTGTGATATTTTTGCGGTGGATGAAAATGGCGCTGCGATTACACCAGCTGAAGCAACGGCAACCTCAGTCGATGACGGCAGTGTGAGCTTTGTGGATGTTAATTTTGAAGGTATGGGCTTAGTATCTTGTACCGGCGGAACCTATACAGATGAAGCGACGGGTCTGACGGTAACAGCTCCAGTATTACGTTCTGTTGTAGACGTCGAAGAAGGTACGACTGATGATCCCGCCCCTTCATATATAGTTTCTCCATTAACGGAAATGGCCGTGCAAGCTGCAGGTTCTGATTTAACTAATTTTGCAGCAGAAGCTGAAGCGATTAATGGTCGTTTTGGTATTCGTTTTGATATTACTGAAGTTGCTCCTACAATTTTGGGTGTGACCCCACTTGGTGAACAAGGTGCTGCAGATGCTGACCGTTACGGTTCAGTTTTAGCGTTATTATCACAATTAGACGCAGATAATGCTGATAAAGATATGGCGACGATTATCTCTGATATTGTTACTGATATAACTGATGATGGTACTTATTCTGATGCGACATTAGATGCGTTTGAGCTAGCTCAAACGAATTTGCAAACAACATCTCAGGTGGCTGCTGTAGTTGATACTGCATTGCTTGATGTAATTGGTTCTGCGGTTGGTTATAACAACGATCCAGTTACTGCAATTATCGAAGGTGAACTAAGCGCTACAGTACAAAATACTGTTTCTACTCCTATTACTGGTACTGTGACCGTTACCGATCCGAACTTTGAAGAAGATGCAATAATTGCTCAGGCAGATGCGGTATTAACATATGGTACTTTTAGTATCGATACTACTGGTGATTGGTCTTATACCGTTGATGTTGTAAATGACTCTGTTGCTAGCCTTGAAGTTGGCGCATCAGTGAATGATTCAGTCACCATTGAGTCTGTTGATGGGACTACCGCAACAATCGATATTCGTGTCGCAGCATTAACTCAAGTTGTTAAAATTTCGGATATTGGTAACGACACTGGGGAGATTAGATTTAGTGTTGATAAATTACGTCAAGGTAAATTAACAGCATCGTTTTCTAAAGGTGTTGCTTTAGGCAGTGATGGTAATAACAAAGACGCATATATCACATTATATGGTTCTTCTGGTAGTTCGGCTGAATCATTAATGGATTTACGTATTCAAGGTAGTCAGACTACTGCAGAAGGTGTTGTGATAGATCCTCGATTCCTTGTTCGTAATACAGACAATGCTGCTTATCCTGGCGATATTGTCACAGCTCCGTTCGTCGAAGATAAATTCACCGATGTAGCTATTACTTGGGATTTAGATGCGACAGAACAAGTCACAGTGATGATTGATGGTGAAGTTATCGGTGGCGGCGCATTCTCAACAGCAGCTGTTGTTGATTCTGATTTCCAAGATTTAGACCAGTGGTTTGTGGACGGTGTTAAAGCGATCCAATTCCGCTTTGGTGATAATGATAGAACCATTCCTTTTGGTGCGTTCTATGTCGATAACATTAAGGTCTATTCTGATACCGCTGGTACAACAGAAGTATTTTCTGATGATTTTGAAAGTTATGCTGAAGCCGAAACCTTAGATGGTACTGATAGTAAATACAGCTTAGCAATTTACTCAGAAGTTGAAGTATTTGATGTGGGTGATGGCACTGAAGAAGCCGTTCCTGCTGCATTCTTTGATTTAGCTGGTGCGGTTGCTGGTGATGCAACAGAAGCTGCTACTGGTACAGTGAGTGTAATTGATTCTAATGACGGTGAAGCGTTCATTGTTGAGACAACATTAACAGGTACATACGGTACATTCTCTATCTTAGAAAGTGGTGCTTGGACTTATACACTTGATGCAGCAAATGCAACTATTGCAGCACTTGTTGTAGGCGAGCGTGAGACTGATTCATTCTCTATAGATTCTGTTGATGGCACGACTGCCGAATTTGTGATGACGATTACTGGTACTGTTGTAGTTAACACTGGTGACAATAATGTTGCAGTTGTAATCGATACTAATGATGGTGACACTGGTGAGCTTCGCTACAAAATTGATGGTGATGGCCTTGCTCAAGGTAAAATAACTGCCAAAGTCAAGCGTTTAGATGATGATTTAGGTGATGGCGATGCGTTTATTACTCTTTATAACACATCGACAAACAATGGCGGAGCTCTACTAGACCTGCGTATTAAAGATGATAGCTTTAGTGTTCGCGACAGCAGTGTTGATGCGTCTGTAGCGACAGTGATACTAGATCAATTTATGGATGTAGAAATCACTTGGGAGTACCCTGGTGGCGATACTTCAGTAAGTCCTATCATTAAAGTATCAATTGATGGTGTTGACTTAGCAACTGATGGTTTCACTACTACAAGTAGTCCTGTTGGCGGTCTGACTCACGTTGCCTTTAGATTAGGCGATAACAGTCGTGTCATGGCTGATACGGGTAAGTTTACGATTGATGATTTCTTCTTGTACTCAGATATTGCAGGTACTCAATTGGTCTTTTCTGATGACTTTGAGAATTATGCTAATGGCGATTCATTGGATACTGACAATGCAGCTTCTCCATATAACTCAAGTACATCTGAAGCAACGGTAGAAACAATTGCTGGTGTAGGTGGTCCAGGTACTGAGGGTAACAAGTTAGCTGAAATTCGTGATACTGATTCTGGTGATACTGGTGAGCTACGTTATAAGATTGGCGACGACGGCCTAGCACAAGGTAAAGTAACAGCTATGGTAAAACGCCTTGACGATGAATTAGGTGATGGTGATGCATTTATTACTCTCTATAACACATCAACTAATAACGGCGGTGCTATTTTAGATCTGCGTATTAAGGACGATAGCTTTAGTGTACGTGACAGTAGCGTCGATGCTTCTGTCGCTACCGTGTTATTAGATCAATTTATGAACGTTGAAATTACTTGGGAATACCCTGGTGGTGATACAAACACAAATCCTGTTATTAAGGTGACAATTGATGGAGTTGCTTTCGCTGCTGATGGTTTTACCACTACCAGTAGTCCTGTTGGCGGGGTTACCCATGTAGCATTCAGATTAGGGGATAACAGCCGAGTGATGGCCGATACAGGTGTGTTTTCTGTAGACAACCTTGCTATCTATTCTGATGTTGCTGGAACAACTGAGGTATACTCTGATGACTTTGAAGGCTATGCTGAAGGTGATTCATTAGACACTGATAATGCTGCTTCACCTTACAATTCTTCAACTTCTGAAGCGACTGTAGGTGTTGAATAACACAGTTAAACGAGCTTTGAGTTAATAATGTATTAACTCTTAAGTTCGGTTTAAGAGATATAGTTAAGGGTACAAAGTAGTGATATTTTGTACCCTTATTTTTTGCGTAATGATTTATTTTTAGAGAAAACATAAATGAAAGACATAGGACATTCATGCTATGCAATATGGTTGTTAATGGGGATGTGCACCTTGTTTAGTAGCGGCTGTACCAGCACATCTAATCAAGGGACAGTTCAGAGTCAATTCATCACCCATCTCCCTAACAGCAACTTCACACCTACTACCACCTTGACCGTTTCTGCTGATGGCGCTGACTCCGGTTTCAATGCTTACGAGTTGATTACCAAGGGCTTTGGCAAAGGGACTATTGAGTCTCCCGACTTATATGTAGGCAATCACACTGATGTGGTCCATATTGTGGAAGATAGCGATGAGGTGATAGGGAATCACTTTGTGTTTTTATCACACCGAGATTTTGATAAAGACAGAAACAAAGCTTCGTTAGATCGACAACGCAACGAAATCAAAACATTTGGCCGTTCTGATCCAACATTACTGGGGTTTCAAGGCGAAACAGTCCAGTATCAATGGCGCTTCAAAGTCAGCACTGAAATGAAACTGTCGCGTAAGTTTAGTCATTTTTTTCAAATCAAAGCGAAAAATGCGACCGAAAGTAATGCAAATGGTAATGATGAACAACCTATTATTACACTATCAGGTGCGCAGCATCCACGCACTGGGAATGAGTTGCAAGTACGCTACAACGCAGGCTCCAAACCTTCAGGAGAGCGCACAAAAGGTGAATATCTATCGCGTGTAGATTGGGATTTAATCACCGATGAGTGGGTTGAAGTGATCGTTCAAGTTACCTATGCAGAGCAAGGGGAGTTCGCCATGCAGCTTACGCGTCTGTCTGATCAGTCTGTGATCTTAGATATTCAACGCGACAATATAGATATGTGGCGGGGTAACACACACAAAGACTACGCGCGACCTAAATGGGGGATATATCGCTCAATAGCAGATAAAGACAGTTTACGAGCGCAAGAAGAACAAGTGCGGTTTGCTGATTTAACAATCCGAAAAGGAATAGTGCGTTAAATTCAATTAATATATAGCATTAATATGACCTAGATAACCAAAAAAGCCTGTCTATTGTCGATAAAGTATCGGTAGTTACCAATACTTACCGTCAGTAGACAGGCCGTTATTTTTATTATTATAGGTTTATTATTGTTATTATCTTAAGTTAAAAATAGATGTAAATGGTTAAACTTATTTAATTTCTAGAAAGTATAGTTTAAACGAGCGTAGTAATAACCACCTTGCCAATCAACAATATTGCTTGCCCAATACACACTACCACAACAGTTATCGCCATTATCTTTATCTGGGTATTCATCAAACAAGTTACGTGCACCAGCAGATAACATTACTGATTCAGATAGTTGATATTGAGCTTCTAGGTCAAAAAAGACAGTTGGGTCATACTCTTGAATATTTGTAGCACCAGAATCAATGGCATTTTCATATGAACCATAGAAATTTGCTCGTACCATTAGACTCAACAAATCAAAGCTTTTCTTAGCTGACATCACCGCACGCCACTCAGGAATTGCATTTTCAATATCAAATTGGTCTTCTGCGTTCAAATAGTCTGATGCGTCAGAGTCAATTTCAGTTTTGTTGTAGTTTAATGAAGCTGTTAAAACGGTATCATCAAGTGTATATGTCGCCACTACATCCATGCCTTTCGTGACCGTATCAAATGCATTTTGGAAGTAGTTTACACCACCAATTGAATTTGCACCTGAGACACCCGCAGCATCAAGTTTTAGGTAGTTGTCGTACGCTGCGCCGGTGGTAGGGTCAGTCGATACGTCCAGTGTTGATACTGCATAGAAGCGGTCTTCTAGCTCGATTTGGTACAGATCCAGCGTAATGTTTAAGCGGTCGATGCTACCTGTTATCCCTAATGCATAGTTTAAGGATTTTTCAGGTGATAATGCTTCAGCACCTAACGCTTGGCCTACAGGACTAATCGCAGGGAACAAACCTGTTGCAACAGGTAATCCATTCGGTAAGCGAGTAGAAACGTTAGTGGTACCTTGCTGCCCAGGAGTAGGTGCTCTAAAGCCAGTGCCGACAGAACCACGCATATTAAAATCATCGGTTAATGTATATCTAAATGCGATTTTACTCACTAATTCAGAACCAAAATCAGAGTAATCTTCGTAACGCATAGCACCTTGTAAATACAGTGACTCAGATACGTCAGCACTCAAATCTACATATGCACCATACATATCACGGTCATACGTGCCTGAATATTGTGGTGAATACCCAGGGAAACCATTTGAGCCCACACCGACAACTTGATATGCAGGATCGTCACTATCTGCACAATCTAAGCTAGAGCCATTGGCAATCACTGCTAAACCTGCTGCGGTGGCAGCACCCTCGGCACAGAAACCCCAAGGATCGGGTAATGCATAAGGACCCGCCGAATAGGAATCTTCGTCACCTTGCACTAGCTCATAGCTTTCTTCCATGTAAGTTAAACCAAACGCGATAAGCACTTCATCATACAAACTCGCATCCATCGCAGTGGTAAAATCAGCTGAAAATTGCAATTCTTCGTTAATCAAATCACCTGGCTTAAACGAAGTAGGTGAATCAGGTCCCATCGATGGATTAATGGTGTTTTCAAGAGTGTATGAAATTTCATTCGATCCAAAACGACCACTGAAATCATAGGTCATGCCACTTGCGAACTCACCTTCAAGACCACCGACAAATGAATAATCGGTAATATCGCCAGAAAAACGCGGTGTAAAACCACCTGGGAATTTCTCTAGAGGATTGTAGATGGAGCCATCGGCTTCACGTAGATCCATAATGGTACCATTACCTGGGTAACGGTAGTAAAAAGAGCCATCGCCTTCACTTTGAGAGTAGTTACCGAAAGCATAAAACTTCATCGTGTCGCTAATTTCATAGCCACTGTTGATGAAAAGACGGGTGCCGGAAGTATTAGGTTGTCCCCAAGGCTGTACTACATCTTCACCGCCTAAGTTGGCTTCAGCCATACCAGCTACAAAATCAGGATCACTTAAATATGGGTTATCCGCAGCAAGTGGATCAGACGCGTCACCACACCACCAACTTTCACAATACTGTTCAGAACGAGAAGTCGATTTAGCGTCTGAGTACTCACCAGACACACTAATGAACCCTTTGTCACCTAATGCAAAGCCGATATTACCGGTCATCGTGATTTGTTCACCATCACCTTCATAAAATTGCCCTGTTTGCAGAGAGAATGAACCGCCTTCGTCATTATCTTTTAAGACAAAGTTAATTACCCCTGCGATGGCATCCGAACCATACTGCGCAGCAGCACCATCGCGTAATACTTCAACATTTTTTAATGCAGATGCTGGGATAGTCGCTACATCTGGGCCTTGTGTACCTGAACCGCCGATTTGTACGAGTGCAGAACGATGACGGCGCTTGGAGTTGACCAATACTAAGGTTTTATCCGTTGGCATGCCACGTAGCGTTGCTGGACGAATAAACGATGCACCATCGGAAATAGGTTGGCGCTGCAATGAATATGACGGTACTAATGTTTTGAGGATATCATTGGTGTCGGTAAACGGGACACCAAGCAAATCATCTTCACTTAAGACATCTACCGGTACTGGTGAATCAGATAACGAACGCGGTGCACCACGAGACCCCGTAATGGCGATTTTTTCATAAGATGCTGCGTCTGCATCTGCTCCATCTGGCGTTTCTTGTGCCATGGCTGTTGAGAGGGTCACTGTGCTAAGCGCCCACGTCATTAAGCCAGTTTTTATTGCTGTATTTAGCTTTGTATGCTTGAACATAATGTTCCCCTTTAATATGAAGTTTTCGTAGTAAGTGACTAGGTTATTGTTAGTTAGCTTAATTTATCGTCTAGTCATCAATAATTAAGTCATAAGGTTGAAACAGTTGTCGTTAGGGTTTAGCTAATACCATTTCAATTTCGATTAGCATGTTAGGGCCACCTGCAAGTCCTGCGATCTGAAAGGCTGAACGAGCCGGCTTATTAGGTTGTTCTTCAGTTCCAAAATACTGTGTGTAGGCGCGCATGAAACCAGAGAAATCCATTTTTCCGTCTAGTTCGGGATCGCCCACCATAAATACCTGCATTTTGATGACATCACTAAAATCTACGCCTAACTCAGCAAAGGATGCCTCTGCACGCTTGAATACGTTCAAGGCTTGGGTTTCTGTATCGCCGTAGTAGGCTCTTGAACCTCTTTCTGCATCAGGGTCTACAGGGCCTGGGACTAAGCCACTATGATAAATAATGGTAGTATCCGGACTGACTTCGACTGCTCTGGCTATCGGAAACGGATTGTTATTGGCTAATGCATGGCGTTTCACTTCTGCGCTACATGAGGCCGTCAAAGCTGCGCCAACAACGACCAATGCCAAGGCTGATTTTTTGAATGATTTTGTTGTGAAATTCATTATTCACTTTCTCCTAATTGTGTTGAATCTTGTTCTGTGTTGCTTAGCGTCGAGATATACGCTGCTAAGTTTTCCACATCCTCATCCGATGATATGACGGCACTGGCAGCTAACATTTGCTGTCCGTATAAATCGGTGGCATGTGCACCTCGAATTTGTTGTCTAAAATGGTTGAGTTGAGTGATAAGGTACCAATCATTTAATCCCGTTAAGGCTGGTGCACCGATTGCTTCGTTGCCTTTACCTTGACTACCATGACAGGCTGCACATGAGCCAAATAGCTGCTTACCCGCTTGACGGTTTGCCGTCACTGTTTGTTCGGGTAGGGGAGATTGAGTGGCAGCAACCCATTGCGCGATGTCTTTGATCTGTGCAGCACTCAAATTAATAACCATTGGACGCATTTCCATACCTCGGTCATCATCGTGATGTGCGCCTCTGATCCCTTGTTTGAAATTTAATAATTGGCGTTCTATGTACCACTGCGACAAACCACTTAACCTTGGTGCGCCAATATTAATATTGCCTTTGAGTTGCGCACCATGACATACCGTACAATATTCAAGACCTTGTGGCGTGGAAGTAGACTCGGCATGACTGACAGCTGTGAATACAGAAAATGAAAGTACCGCTAGCACTTGAATGCGTTTAATCCATGTGCGCGATTGTTGCTTATACTGTTTACATTGCGTCCATGGCAGTAATGTGAGAGGTGAGTTAACTAACATATTTTGCTGCTCCTTTTCTGCTGTGAAAAGATTTTAGGCTCAGTAAGGTATTGAGTTGATTGAGGGCTTGTTCACTGGAAGCCAACGCGCCTTCTTGCCAACCGCTATGATGGCTAATTTGGTCACCAATCATGAAGTGTCGCCCTTCTGGACGTTGTAATAACTCGAAGTATTTTTCAAAATCATCATGCCCCATTCGCATACCACAACCCATTTGGTGGTTCATGCGTGCCCACGGAATACTGATCCCTGTTTCTATATTTTGGGTGTATCCGGGATGGATTTTTTCACCCGATTTGGCACCGGCGATTAAACGTTCTGCCGGTGTCATTGCTTCAAATGCTTCACTGACTTTTCTGTCCCAAGTATACGCACCTAATAAAATACCTTTTGGAGCATGGATATCGTGAGAGGGGTACCACAGCTGTGCGACAGGGTCCGCAGTATAGGAAATGCCGCCATAAATGCCTTCTTTTTCCCAAAAACGTTCTTTCATTTGATAGGCTATTTTGAATAAATGACCACGCTTAATACTGTCTAAACCGGCTTGATACATTGGCGAGAAATTATTATCAATACCCGCCATAAAGTAAGCAGGGATGTTGTTAAAACAGTAATCTGCATCAATTGTATGGAGTTGACCATGTTGTTCATAGGTTACGGTAACGCCATCATCTGAGTTGTGGATCTTTTTGACTTGTGCCTGTAAAGTCGGTTGGGCTTTTAGATGACGGACAAAGGCGCTAACGACACCATCCATTCCACCAATTGGTTCCATTAATGGTTCACACCAATCGTAAAACTCAGCACCCATCAATCCGTTTTGCCAAAATTTACTTTTCAGCATTGCTTGTAGTTCAATCGGAACTTTTGGTTGTGGGAATTGGAGCATGCGGTCTGTGACTGAACCACTGCGCTCAGTCCCAACATATTTGCCTTCGTCGGTTAAATCGCCATAGGTACGTGCAAACTTCATTAAGTTCGCGACATCTTCTTCACTCAGCAATTGATCGTATTGTTGCGCATCTACCGATTTCCACAATAGCTCGGACATTAATCCACGGACATCAGCATGGTATTCAATTTGTCTAACTGGTTTGCCGCCGAACGCCTTATCATCTTGAAAATACGCAAGCTTACAACTGTTAGCTTTGATCTGTAATGGCACACCGAGTGCTCTGCAATAGTGCAAAACGCGTCGATGATGACCAGGGATCCGTGCCGGTCCACAGTTGAAAAATAAATTTTCGTCTTTGTCGAACTGACAAATTTGAGGCTGGCCCATTTCATCAATTTTGTCACCATGGCGGACGGTTAGATTACGTCCGCCAGCACGATGTGAGGCTTCTAATATTGTGACATGAAACCCAGCTCGTTCTAGTTCAAGGGCTGTCGCTAAGCCAGCAACGCCTGCGCCTAAAATCACAGCGGTTGGCGCATAGCCGGCTGCTTTAGTATTGATTCTTACGGGTCCATTAAACGTATCATGTGTCATCATGCCTAACGCCATATTGGCTTTAAGCAGTGCCGTAGAGCCACCAGCTGCGCCTACATAAGTCAAAAATTGTCGTCTAGTTAAATTCAGCATAAATTCAATCTGTCTTGTTGTTATTAGTGTTTATCCGTTGAACACATACTAGCGAGTGTCGAAAAAAGACAGAACTCACTTTACTATCTAGGGGGTATATATTTTTCTTATACCCTATCTTCGTACTGGTATTTTTGATGTGGGCATTTGCTCAAATTACGAGCAATAAATTTAGTGGCATCTTTATTGCTGAATAAAAAGATAACGCACCAAATTGCTCAGTGCTGCTCAGCTTAGTACACCGTATTACTCACATTCTGAATAACTAAAAATTTGCGGATAGGGAAACAATGAACACCAAACAATTGCAATATTTTTTAGCCACTACCGAGCAAGGCAGTATTTCAGCTGCGGCTCGAAAACTTGATGTCGCCCAGCCAGCGATCAGTTTGCAATTGGCGAACTTAGAACATGAACTAAAAATTAAATTATTTGAACGAGATTTTCGGGGAGTCAAATTGACTGACGCTGGGCGTCTTTTTGAGGAACATGCGCGGATTATTTTAACTCAAATTAACACAGCAAAATCAGAGTTAGTCGGTAATCAACAAGACTACAAAGGCAAAGTGATTGTAGGTTTAAGCCATTCTTGCGGTAATGTACTATCCATTGAAATGCTCACTGAGTTGGAGCATCGCTTTGCCAATATCCAGTTAAGTTTTAAAATTGGTCCTTCCCATGTTGTCGAACAATGGTTTGCCAATGCCGATATTGATATTGCGTTGAGTTTCGATTTACCCAAAGGAAGTGATACACCCCGTACGACGGCGCTAATTAAAGAAGAATTATATTTATACATCTCCACTAAACCACAAAATCCAGCTTACAGTGAGCTGGCCATGTTGAGTACAATAAAGTTTAAAGATTTAGAGTATTACGATATTTTTATGCCTGAAGAACCCGACTCAATGCATGTATTGCTCTATCAACACGCGAAAAAAGAAGGGATTAAATTAAAAACTAAAAATGCGTTTGGGCAATTGATGACTACCTTACATTATGTCACGCAAGGATTTGCATTAGTCGTCCACCCTTCTTCTGCGACATTTCATTTAGAATCGAGCCAGCAGATCCGAGCTATTGACATCACTGAACCAAGATTATACCGGGATGTCTACGTGCAAGTCGTTGCGGATAAAGCCCAAGATCCAGTAGTCAATACTGTGTATGAACTGATCAGAGAGGTTACTGCGAACATGCACTATCAAGGGTATTGGCGAGGGGAGTTACTCGACAACAAATACGCTCGACCAGCAGGTTTATGAGGCGAGCCATTGCTGGATCTCGGCAGTCGAAGGTAAGCCGCCTTTATGCACAATGGTTTCATCCATTACAACGGCAGGCGTCGACATGACCCCGTAACTGATTATTTGCATGGGATCTTCTATTTTTTCGACACTGATTGTCTGTCCTAATTCAGCTGCAGCAGTTTCTAGTAAATGTACGGTAGTTTTACATTTGGCACATCCGGTTCCTAAGACTTTAAATTTTTTCATAAAAGTGTTCCGTTTATAGTAAAAATGCGACGCTGTTAAATATCCATCCAACGACGGTAAATGATGCTAGTAACATAGCAAATAAGATGGCAAGCAATCTCCATTGCATAACTTGTTTCAGTAAAATAAATTCAGGGAAACTCGCCGCAACCGTGCTCATACAAAACGCTAAAGCGGTTCCGATTGGCAGTCCGTTGGTGATCAAGCTTTCCATGACGGGGATTACACCTGTGGCGTTGGAATATAATGGAATACCAACTAGTACCGCAGCAGGTACAGACCACCATTGTCCCGCGCCTAAATGAGTTTCAATCCAACCATCTGGGACGAAACCATGTAAGGCTGCGCCCAGTGCAACACCGATGATAACCCACAGCCAAACCCGACTAAAAATATCGAGCATTTCACGTTTAGCAAATTCATGTCGTTCGCTCAATGTTAAGCTTGGTATTGTGCCGATATTGGCTGTAGATGAAGAGGTTTGGCCTTGTTCAAGCGCTTTCGCCGCAAAGGATTGTAACCATCGCTCGGCTTTTATCGTGTCCAGAAACAAGCCACCGAGTATTCAGATGCCCATGCCAACGATGATATAAAAAATAGTAAATTTCCAACCTAATAAACTCATTAACAACAAGACCGCTACTTCATTAATTAGGGGAGAGGTTAATAAGAATGCCATAGTGATCCCAACGGGGATCCCCGCGGAGGTAAATCCTAAAAACACAGGTATACTTGAGCAAGAGCAAAATGGGGTAATGGCACCAAATCCTGATGCCAGTAGGTAGCCTACACCGCGGTTTTTTCCCGCAAGAAAATCCCTTACTCGCTCAACATTCATCGATGCACGTAGCAATGCAATGAGGTAAATCATGACTAATAACAAGGCAAATATTTTACTAGTATCTTCGATGAAAAAATGGAGTGCATCACCCAGCTTGGTATCAGGGCTTAACCCTAATACACTATAACTAAGCCAACTGGCAAAATCGGTGAATATTTGAAACACACTGCGCCTTAAGTAAATCTAATTGTTAGATAAGCTTAAGCATACACAATTTTAGAAGTGAGAATTCAGTAAGCGCTAAACCGTTGATCTAGCGCAATAAGTCATACTAGGACAAACGCCCTAAGAAATCTTCATAGGTAAACTCTCTGATCAAATCGAATTTACCATCTTGACGCAAAATTCCAATAGCAGGGTGTTGTACCCCATTAAAAAATGAAGTTTTGACCATAGTGTAATGCATCATATCTTCAAACACGATGCGTTGACCTACTTCTAGCGGCTCTGCAAAACTATACTCAGGTAACATATCTCCGGCTAAACATGAGTTGCCACCTAGGCGGTAGGTAAATGCGAGTTGATCTGCTTCTTGCGCATCTTTGATATTTGGACGATAGGGCATCTCGAGTACATCAGGCATGTGCGCGGTTACGGATATATCTAAAATCGCAATTGGACCATCATTTTCAACAATATCCACAATCTCAGCGATTAACGGTCCAGTCTGCCATGCAACCGCAGAACCGGGCTCCAAAATAACATGTAGGTGTGGGTACTTAGCTTTAAAATTATTGAGCACGCGGATCAGGTGTTCGACATCATAATCGTCTTTTGTCATTAAATGACCACCACCTAAATTAAGCCATTTTAATTTAGAAAAATAACTCGAAAATTGAGTTTCAATGGCATTGAGCATACGCTCTGTCGCATAGGAGTCACACTCACACAAGGCATGAATATGAAAACCTTCAACGTCGCTTAAGTCTTGACCTTGAAGCTGGGATGCGGTGATCCCTAAACGCGAACCAGGCGCACAAGGATCGTATAACGGCGTATCGGCCTCTTGATGCTCTGGGTTAACACGCAACCCCATGCTGACATTTGCTTGAGCACACACGTCTTTGTGTAGTAAAAACTGAGCGATGCTGTTAAATGAAATGTGATCGACTTCTTGAACTATTTCTGGCATTTCGGCAGTTTTAAACGCAGGAGAAAACGCATGAACTTGTTTACCAATGCGTTTAGCTAACTTAGCTTCCCACAAGGCACTAGCGG
>Ga0233403_10000154_pt1 | contig 30245 bp, 26 predicted proteins | sample Na_oxic_1_MG_FD_179866 | JGI IMG/M metagenome (GOLD analysis project Ga0233403, IMG submission 179866) | Seawater microbial communities from Saanich Inlet, British Columbia, Canada - Na_oxic_1_MG | ecosystem: Environmental > Aquatic > Marine > Inlet | place: Canada: British Columbia | collected...
TATACTTAGCATCGTCATAAGGTCGCTATTATCAGACACAGCCAACAGCTAAAGCAGTTGTCTAAAAGCTCAAGTCACCTAAAGGTGACTAACAACCAAAGCGCAAATTATAACGGTGGGCAGTATATTTCATCTCTTAAGGCACGATATAACGCTTCAAACTTTTCCTTTTCAGTCATAAACCTATCCCTCAAATCATGATGACGCTTTTATAGGTAACTGATTGATTTCTTTCTGAAAAGCAGCATTTATCAGCTTATTAAATGACTCAAATCTAACCCGATAATGTGCTAGAGTTTGTGTTGATGAGGCTAATGAAGCTTGAAATGTTGGATCATGACATAATACTTTAAAAGCAGATAAGAAATTTTCTTTGCTTTCCAAAGTGATATCGTCATCATTTAAAGACATAAAGTAATAAATCTGAACTTCAAATAGCAGTTTATTAAAACGATCATTTTTTTCGCCCGTCAAAGGCCGTCCGATTTCTTGTATCGTCAATATCTTACTCAGTCTTTTAATAGCCTCATTAAAAGCGCGATAGCAGGTTTTAACTTTTTCTTCATAATGTTGTTGCCAAGCTTGATTCATTTTCGCCATAGCCTTATCCAAGAAAACCTTAATATTACCTTGATATTCTTCTTGCCCAAATAAAACTAAAGCGATAACTCTTAAAATGATCTCAATATCAAAAAAGGTGTTATCGGGTTGATTCAAACCTAAAACTTGATGAATAGGTTGTAATTCATTTGTGATATCAATCAGATAATTGGCAAATGGGCCGTTATGCAAGATTTGTCTTAATGCTTGTGTACAGACTGAACTATTCCGCCGTGAAAAAAGATCATATAAAACATCATCAGATTGATATTCTGAAATAATCGTACATTGGATATTGGCCTCTAAAAAAAGTCTATGCTCATCAAAATAATCTGCCTCTAATTGTTTGTAAGTTAGTCCATTCAATTCTCGACGCACTTTGAGTTGTTCTAACTGTGCATTATCCCACGATGGATGACTCTCTGGCATGACAAATCCTGCTATTGTTGATAGCCTTTGTTTGCCATCAATGATCAAAAACGATTTTTCAGGGTATGATTGAGGGTATTTTTCAGCCAAGATGATTTCAGGTACTGGAAGTCCTATTATCAGTGACTCTATCAGTTTACTTCTTTTGACATCATTCCAAGCATTTCGTCTGTTAAATTTTTGATTTAAATCAATATTATTTTTGCGAATTTGCTCAATAAAAGTTTCAATCAACCAATCTCGTGAATACACGACGGAACTATAATCAGCCGTACTCACATCATCAAGAATATCATCATTTAAAGAGATTTCTTCATATAATGGCATATTGAACCTCGTTTTGTCTTTTAGGTTTATCATTCTAGAACGCTGATATTTCACGCCAATGTTTTTGCGCGCAAAAACATTGGCGTGAAATGCTGATTTTAAATCAGCGTTAATCAGTCCAATCAGTCCAATCAGCGTTTTATCCAATATTTTTACATTCAAGCATTCTCGATTTAAGGCACACCCAAAAACGCAATCTGTCCCAATTCTCCAAAATCAGCTAGATAATCACCCGGTTCAGCTTGAATCATCTTACCCATTGCACCTGTGATCAAAAATTGCCCTGGTTCCAATGTCCAGCCTTGTTCGATGATACGATTGACTAACCATAAAGCGGCTTGCCACTGATTACCTAAGGCATTATGCCCTTTTCCAGTATTCACAACTTGCCCGTTTTTTGTCAAACTGACTGTGAGCGCGTTTAAATCTAAATCAGCAAAGTCAGTGATTGGTTTACCTTTGATAAACGCAGCCGCGCCGACATTAGCCGCAATAATATCAATACCCTTGGGTTTACTTGTAAAGCCGATATCGGGCAATTCAATTACCGGAAACACGGCTTTAATGTGTTGCTTTAGTTCAGCTTGATTTGTGATCAAACTCGTAATCGCTTTGTCTATCTCAAAACCGATTTCGGTTTCTAACATCAAGCGTTTAAACTGAGACAGTTGAATAGACTCAGTCGCACTGAAATCGCCGCTGGCAAACAAGACACCCGATAAGGCTTGATTCACATTAAATTTATGTTGTGCCGCCGAAGAAGTGAGTCCGGCTTTAAATCCCGCTACTTTATCATGAGTCAGGCGTTTTTTAACATAATCTGCTTGCACAAGATAGGCTTGTTTAACGGACAAATCCGGCTGACTTGAAGAAACTAAAGGAATGAGTTGATTATCGCGATGGCTTAGCCATAATTGTTCAGCTAATTCAAGTTCCACAGCGTAGCTGCTGGTTGCCAGTGTCAGCCATAAAACCAGGTGTTTTAATGATTTCATCATTTTATTGTTATTAAGGGTGCCCGCCTAAATGCTTTAGCGTTTAAGTCTTTAGCGTTTAAGTTTTTTATTAAGATTGGTGGGCAACAAACACACGTTGCCCATCCTACAGACGATTTTAAAGGAAGAAATGATTTTTCTCGTCTTGCTTACGGGTGTTTATACAGCCGCTGCCCCACTCACAATTTCAGACAACTCTTGCGTAATCGCTGCTTGACGCGCCTTATTATACGCTAACTGCAATTCATCAATGAGATTACCCGCATTATCAGAAGCACTTTTCATCGCCACCATGCGAGCCGCTTGCTCGCAAGCCGCATTTTCAACCACACTTTGGTAAACCAGTGATTCAATATAACGCATTAACAAAGCATCTAATACATCTTGCGCTTCTGGCTCATAAATGTAATCCCAGTGATGAATCAGTCTATCATCTTCTTCATCCGCCGAAATGGGTACCAGTTGCCGTATGAGGGGCTTTTGTGTCATGGTATTGACGAAATGATTATAGACAACGAACAGTTGATCAATTGTGCCCTCAGTGTAAGCATCTAACATCACTGTCACAGTACCAATTAAGTCTTCAAGCGTAGGCGAATCACCTAAATGAGCAGACTGTGCTACGATATTACCCCCAAAGCGTCTAAAAAATATACCTGCCTTGTTACCAATCGTACAGAGTTCGATTTCAGTCCCATCATTCTGCCATTGTTTCATGGTAGATAATGTTGTCCTGAACAAGTTGTTATTCAAGCCACCACACAATCCACGATCAGATGAAACAATGATCATACCAACACGCTTGACTTCACGCCCAACCATGTAAACATGTTTATATTCAGGATGTGCATGTGCCAAGTGACCAATCACGGCACGCATTTTATCAGCATAAGGCCGTGAACGACGCATTCTATCCTGCGCTTTACGCATTTTACTGGCCGCAACCATTTCCATTGCACGGGTAATTTTTTGAGTACTTTTAATACTTGCAATCTTAGTACGGATTTCTTTTCCACTTGCCATAGTTTATTCCATTTTTGATTCTGGTTACCACAACATGATTTAATCCTTCAATAGCGAAGGGGTTCGCGAAATAAACGCGCAACGCTAAAGAGGCCTTAATAATAACATTGACACCATTTCATGCCTACAACAACATCTCTTTCAATGCGATAACAGCCTCTTTCGCGTAAGGTTTCAACCGAGATGGAATTTGGCTGGGTAGAATTTCAGGCCCAAGAATGCCGACACCAATGGGCTTCATTAATTCCATTTGCAGTTGAATCATCGCATTGATGACGGCATACCCCATCACCAAACCATGTTTCGTTTCCCCACTTTCTATAATACCTAATGCCAGCGCACCGTCAACCTCTTCTTGCATCAGTAATCGTTTCAAGGCTAACGGTTTTTCCATAGAACCATGTACCCATTGCTCAGCGACTATATTGAGTTCACATTCTTTTGCGGTAACACGCGCCTGCTCAAGCATCTGTTCGACTTTCGAGCGATGAAACGAGCCTAAGACAATAGCAATATTGTTCTTCATGCTGTTCTATCCTCATTGATTAAATGCTTTTCAGCAAGCACCCTTTCTACCGTATCAACAATCGCTTGAGTTTGAGTATCAATTTCAATATTCACCCTGTCACCTTTTCCTTTAAATCCAAAAGTTGTGCGTTTCAGCGTTTCTGGTATCAAGTAAACGGTGAAAGTCTGATCGGTTTTATTCACATCCACAATGGTGAGACTGACACCATCTAAGGCCACATAACCTTTAGAAAAGATATATTTCATCAAGTGATGAGGCGCTTTAAAAGTGATAATGTGATTATTTGGGATTGAAGTATTAACCTCGATTATGGAAGCCATGTCATGCACATGCCCTGAGATAATATGTCCGCCAACTTCATCGCCGACTTTAAAAGAACGTTCAACATTAACACACTTTCCGATTTCGATCACACCGATAGTTGTCCGCTGCAAGGTTTCTTGCATGGCATCAAAATAAACCTGTTTGTCGTCACCTATTTGGGTTGTCGTCATACAGGCTCCGTCAACCGCAATGCTGGCACCGAGTTCTAATCCGGTAAGCATTTCATCTGGAAAAGTGAGCCCAAAAGTCGTAAGCTCTTGTTTTTTAACGACGGTTGAGACTTTTACATTAGCTTGTATAATACCTGTGAACATAATCAGTTATCAGTTATCAGTTATCAGTTATCAACTTTTATGTAGGGTGGGTAACGTGTTTTTGTTGCCCACCATTCTCTTTTATGTCGGGTCGGTAACGTGTTTTTGTTGCCCACCATCCTATGTAGGGTGGGTAACGTGTTTTTGTTGCCCACCATCCTATGTAGGGTGGGTAACGTGTTTTTGTTGCCCACCATCTTCATTAAAAAGTTTTCGCTTTAAGAAGTTTGTTACCGCGCTAAATGAAAAAAGGTGTCTTGTCTCGTTGCACAAAATGCTTGTATGTATAACTGGATTGTTTGCTTATGAAAGGATAAGAACCTTGTCGTTATAGTCTTATCCCTTCTTATAAGCAATCCTTGTAGTTATAGTCTTCTTGAGATTCTATTCCGATTGATTGCCTTCCCAATTTTTGAGCAACGGCACAGGTTGTAAAAGTGCCAGCAAAAGGATCAAGGATCAATTAAAGTATATTGATTTTTATTTTTAACACAGAACTAATATTGGCTCCCATAGATTTTCATAACTTTTTAAAAAATGCAATCGCGGCAAACTTGGAACGAAGGGTTTTGCTATTTTTACTCAGGTATTTTTGGACTCTCACAATGTGAAACTTGCGGATAATCCGCAAAATATTGCTGTCCCCCAATATCAGCACATCCTTTTACTAAATCATAAAAACAGCGTAAACTACAATTGTGTTCTAATGTTGTATTATTTAATACCACTTTTTCTGAAATTTCAGCATGAAACGAAGGATTAAAGACTTTAGGCTCTTTTTTTCCGGCATAACGAGCTGCTTGGCAAATTAATTTTAAAATTTCTTCTTTAGGCTCCCAAGGATCCATTGCCGTATTATGATAAATCTTGAAACGAAATGTAGTATTATCTCCCAACTTCCAACGAGCAATGCTATTGACATCAGCCAATATCCACGATTCCAATTCGCGTTTGACAACTAGCAACGCTGCCCCTTCTTCTTGGCAGATTTTTCTTAAATCTTGAAAATACTTTGGATTTTTATGGTGTGCTGGGGTATCCAAATCCACCAACACAAAAACAAAATCATATTTATCTTTATATTGTTCAATCCAAACCCGTAGCTTTCGAGTGGCAGGGATGGTTTTATTTTTCCTCAAAGGGTAGCCCCGTACACGATCCCATATTTTTTCAGTCACAAACTTATAAGCATCACAATGTTTATCTTCAACAATCAATCCGATACGAATATACTTTGGCATTATTCAACCTCAAGCATTTCTTCAATTTGACCCATTGTCCAAATTTGACCAAGCATGTAGTCTTCAAGCCATGCTTTGACATGTTGAATATGACGAATCTGAGCAAATTGAGTGGTATGTTCTTTATCACGATAAGCTATTAAAACTTGCACATAGTCTTGTTGATAGGGATCGAAATGATCTAGAAAATCAGCGTTATGTGTTGTAATAATTAATTGTGTGCGCTGCACCGCTTCGTGAAGAAAGTAGGCCAAACGACTCAACATCTTAGGATGAATTGATCGTTCAGGTTCCTCAATACAAATCAGTGGTGCAGGATCACTCAGTGCTGTCAATAAAGCCAATAATCCGACTGTGCCATCAGATAAATTATCTAAACTAAAAGCTCTTAAATTGGCAAAAGGCAATTCCTTCACATCTAAATGGACTTTGTACAACTGTCTTTCTTTCAATTCCTCCATTCTGGTGTATAACTCAGAAATATTTAAAATTTTACGCATTTCTTCTTGAATCACGTTAAAATCAATTTTCCTTTCTTGACGGAGATAGTGCAAGACATGAGACAAATTACGTCCATCTTTTCCTAACCTCAAATATTTTGATGAAGTTGACCAAGTATGGAGACGACGTGCTTCATCCGGTATAATTTTGAAAAATGCCCACTCTTTCATGTAATCTGCTACTGATTTCACTGCTGGAAAGGTGATACGTGCATAAGAATGTAATGCCAAATCGGTAGGAGAAATATCCGTTTCTTCCTGTCGTAATGCGCCATTTTTTAATCCCTGTACTGCTATAGCCGTCTCTTTCCGTGATAAATAATGGTGAGTTTGATCTTCAAAAGGTGGCCATTTAGCTTTCAAACTTTCCTGACTAATAACGGGTGTCATCTCATCAAAGCTGCGAAGGGCTAAAGCATATTCAATACCCTGTTGAGCGTTTTCAGTTCGACGATTTTTTTCATCAGTATTTAAAGTACAAGCGATTTTCCAACTCATTTCTTCTGTCGGTTTTGCCTTGCGCCACAAAACATCACTCAAAGAAACGACAGGTAGTTCATCTTCCCTTCTCGTCATGATTGTGCCTTTATGCCTGACAATTTGTTGCATGATTTCTAGTGAATCTAACAAATTGGATTTACCGCTGGCATTTGGCCCAATAATAATCGTCAGTGGTTTAAGAGGCATCTCTGTTATGCAACGCAAACTTTTAAAATTTTTGATCGTTATCTGATGAATCATTTTATAGCCCTTAAAAAAATCCTCTCATTCAATAGCTGAATATAACACTTTTTCCATTTAATCGCATTTTTATCAGCATTTTTATCAATTTCCAAAAAGTCTTTTTAAAATGATTAAATATTAATTCTTAATTAGATTGTGTGGCTTATACTCAGCGCGGGAACAAACTTAACTTTTCATAATGAGGCTGATGGGCAAAAAAAGACGAAAGCCTAGCTTTTATAAAAGTTTAAATTGTGCCCGCGTGCAGTATAAATAAAAGGATTTTAATCTCTTTAAATGGGAGAACAAGTGAACGCATTTTGCAACACATTGATTAATAAGTAAAATATTTAATACTAATGTCCATTATTACCACATTTCCATAAAAGGCTTTTCATCAGGCCGCCGTTTAAAACCATAATGCCCATAAAATTGTTCTAATCTTGGGGCCGATGCCATCAACCCAATGAATGCCCCAGCGGGTGCTGCCAAGTTAATATAATTCATCAGCTTATCCATAATCAATCGCCCAAGCCCTTGCCCTTGAAAGGGGGGCATGACAATAACATCATGAATATAAAAATAAATTTGACTATCGCCAACAATGCGCCCACATCCAATGGCTTGGTTTTGATGTAATGCCGTAACCGAGAATAGAGAGTGTTTCAAGCCGACGGCTATCTGTTCAGGTGCTAGCGTATGCCAACCTACAGATTGACGAAGTCTTTGATATTCCTCAACAGTCGGCATACGTTCAATGATTTCAAAATGTTTATCCATATTCAGTTATATATTACACATTCACAATTCAATGCTAAATAGAGTCATACTTTATCATACTTTATTATACGCTTTGTATTTTCATAAGTTCATTAATCATTAATCTATAAAATGTCTATAAAATTGATAAATGAACAAATAAAAATAGTCTCACATCAAACCCTTCGTTTATCATAAAGTCAATTTTTTATATTTTAACGCTTTACATCGTTCACTTCTGGTGGGCAACCACGTTGCCCACCCAACATAAAAAAATGAGCATTTTAGAACAAAAAGCCTTTATTTCTGCTATTCCACCTTTTAATCAATTGCAAGCGCATCAACTTGAAGCCGTTACTGATGCGATGGATATTGCTTACTTCAAAAAAGGGGAGCATTTGATTCGACAAGGCGAATCTTCAGATGTGCTGTATATTATTATTAAGGGCATCGTGCAAGAAATGCAGGATGATGAAATGGTGTCGCTGTATGTTTCCCAAGATTCTTTTGATGCCATGTCATTATTAGAGGGCAAAAGTCAAAATGACTTTATCGTGCAAGAAGAATTGATTTGCTACGTTTTGCCTAAAGAACTCTTTTTCACCTTCATCCAATCTAATGATCGTTTTAAAGAATTTTATGATCAAGACTTATCTAAACGCCTCAATAGCCTCATTGAACAACGCAATAGTACAGAATTAGCCTCATTCATGGTGGCGAAAATATCGGAGATTTATATTCAACCCCCGATTTTTGTCGATGCCAATACTGCTGTCTATGACGCAGTACAAACCATGACTCAGCAAAAAAGTAGCTTTATTTTAGTTAAAGCGAATAAAGCGAATAATGAAATTGGCATCGTTACTGATAAAGATTTGCGCGATCATGTTGTTTTGCAACGTTATTCTATAGATGATGCCATTGCCAATATAGCCTCTTATCATTTAATCAGTTTATGCCCCGATGATTTTTTGCTCCATGCATTGCTAGTGATGCTCCGCAATTCAATTAAACATTTAATCATTAAAAACGATCAGGAGATTATCGGCGTATTAGAACAGATTGATTTATTGAGCTATTTGTCTAATCATACCCGCTTGGTTGCCGTGCAAATTGACAGGGCGCAAAGTAAAGCGCAATTGAAAGTCGCGAGTCAAAATATGACGAACATGATTAAAGCGTTCAATGCCAACGGTATGAAAATCAAGTACATGATGCAATGGGTTAATGAACTCAATCAACAAGTCTTTAAAAAATTGTATGCGTTCATAGCGCCACCCGCATTATTAGATAATTCTTGTCTGATTGTCATGGGGAGTGAAGGGCGAGGGGAGCAAATTCTCAAAACGGATCAAGATAATGCCATTATTTTGCGAGAGGGTTTTGTCTATGACGGATTAGAAAAAATCACTCAAGAATTAACCGAAACCTTAGTCGATTTTGGCTATCCACCTTGTCAAGGCAAAATTATGGTTAATAATCCCTATTGGTGTCAATCATTAAAAGGCTTTAAAAACCAAATTTTTCAATGGGTTGTTGAATTTAAGGAACCGTTATTGGAATTAGCGATTTTTTGTGATGCCAAAGCAGTAGCTGGTGATGCCAACTTACTTGAAGAAGCGAAGCAATATTTATATAAACGTTTGCAAGATAATCAAGCGTTTTTTGCCCATTTTGCGAAACCCACGATATCATTTGAAACGCCTTTGAGTTTATTTACAACCTTTATTGTTGATAAATCACACGAAAACCAGCTTGATATCAAAAAGGGGGGCATTTTTCCAATTGTACACGGTGTTCGTAGTTTAGCCCTAGAATACAAAATCACTGAAACCAGTACCCTTAAACGGATCAAATTTCTCACAGAAAAATGTATTTTTGACACCGCTTATGCAACCGATTTAATTGAAGCACTCGGTTTTATGATCTCACTACGCCTCCAATTTGAACTGGATAAAATGAAACAAGGGGAAGTGTATGATAATTATATTCAGCCCAGTCAATTAAATAAATTAGAACGTGATTTACTCAAAGATTCCCTCAAAATCGTCAATCATTTTAAACAGTTTATCACCTATCATTTTAAGCTGGATAGCATCACTTAAAATGTAGAGACAGCGAAGCGCAAGCGTCTCTACGGTAAACAATTTATCACCTATTATCAGTAGATCGAAAAGGCGCATTTGCAAAATTTATTTTGCGGATTGGAATGCCTGTTATTTTGCGGATTTTCGTTCCTGTTATTTTGCGGATTTTCGTTCCTGTTATTTTGCGGATTGGATTGGAATGCCTGTTATTTTGCGGATTGGAATGCCTGTTATTTTGCGGATTGAAGTGGATTTTCGTTCCAAATTTCTACGCTAGCAGCCTGTCGGATTAATCAACTATAGCGTTTCCCGATTGCATAAAGTACAAAATCAATCATAAAAAAAATTAAAATGCACAACCCCGAAGGGGTTTTCAGGCTAAAGTTTCGCTCCGCGAAACTTTAGCCTGAAAATGTGAATAGCCCCAGGTGCAACCTGGGGTTGCATGGGGGAAGCATAAATGTTTGTATTGAACCCAATCGGGAAACGCTATAACTCATTGATTATTATCGCTTTTACAATAATCATAAATGTTATACAAAACAATGACTTAAGTGGTATTCTCCGACAGGCTGCTAGAGATTAATAATTAAATCAATTATATTACAATTAACGTTCTGAATAATCGACTCCAGTGTGGTGCGAGATACTAAAGGCAGTCATACTGAATTAACAATTAACAATTAAACTTGGTGTTATTAAATGAGGTATAAATAATGGGTTTTCGATTTAAAATCAATAATTTTCGTGTACTCCAAGCCGTTGACTTTAGTCCGGATGGTGTTTGTTTAATTGTGGGGCCCAATGGTTGCGGGAAAACGACGCTACTGTCAGCAATCGAACTGATGCGAAATACCTTTGAACGAGGCTTTGGCACCGCACTTAATTTTCTGGGGGGGGCTTCGGGATTCCCTAACTTTTTTTCGCAGCCAGGAACACCCACAACACTTGTGATTGAAACCGCTGGATTTCGCTGGGAATTAAATCCCACTGTGTACCAAAATAGTATTGTGCATCCGATTCCAGAAAAAATGAGCCAAGAAAATGTTTTATTGTTTGCAGTCACTCCTGGTGAAACTCAGTTTCAATATACAACTGAAGTATTGACTACCAACGAACGTGTGACGGCTTTAAAGCGTGTTTATGAGAATACGTACCCTAATAGTGAATTTGAAGATTTTGTCAAACCATTGACATACTATCAACGTTATTATAACTATCAATTATGGCAACTGTTAAAGTCAGGATCACTCAATAGTTCTGAAAACGAACTTAACTTTGGTGGACAAAATGCTTTTTCAGTACTTAGAAATTGGCATTCATCCAAACGACTACGGGAACGTTACGATTTCGTGATCAGTGTACTTCAACAAGCATTCCCCAATTTTTTTGATGATCTGGATTTTGAAAGTGCCGGCAATACGGTTTTCATTCGTATGTATCATAAAAAAATTGAACAAGCTCCAATAGCCGCACATCTGCTTTCTAACGGCTTTCTCATCGCACTGTTGCATTTAATGGCAGTTTGTTCCGTACCAGATGGTGGTATTATCGGTATTGATGAACCAGAAAATGGCCTTCACCCCTACGCCATTCGTCAACTGATTGATGCCTTTCGAGAACGTAGCAAGGAACATGACTTAACAATATTACTTGCGACTCATTCTCCTTTCATGCTCAATGAGTTTATGGAAGAACCGAACCAAGTTTATGTCATGGATCAAAATGAGTCTAAGCCAATTATTCCCTTAGATGAACTGAAAGAGCCAGAATGGCTTAAATGTTTTGCTTTGGGCGACTACTTATATGGTGCTGAATTTGCTCGCCAGGGAGATTAATATGACGAGTGGAAACATTCAATTGATTGTAACAGGAGAAATGGAAGAACAAGCTCTGCCAACAGTATTTTGCGGATTGGAATGCCTGTTATTTTGCGGCTTGGAATGCCTGTTATTTTGCGGATTGGAGTGAGACGCGAAGCATCGCGTCTCTACGGGCCTGTAAAAAAATAACTTGAGCAAATTTTAAATGGCATCTAAAAATGTTGCTTTAAATCCGGCCACCATTGAGGCCTTTTTGATTTTAGGAACCCCAGGTTCCACCTGGGGCTATTCACATTCAACCCTTTCAGGGTTGGCGTAATAAGATATCAATTTTCATCGGTTAGAATCAGATATTTTTTCTGCCAAAATAACCAAGTTATTTCTTTACAAGCCCTACGGTAAACGAAATCAATATTGATATGTTTAGAAAATGGCAAAAGTCGCGCAATCGTAAAAAACTGAAACTTGAAAACTATGCCTTTTTATTTGAAGAAGCACCAGAAAATGAACAAGTCTGTTTTGATTGCGAAACCACCAGTTTAAATACAAAAAAAGCAGACATACTCTCCATTGGCGCGATCAAGATTCAAAAGCATAAGATTTTAACCAGCCAAAAGTTAGAATTATTTATTAAACCGCGCACAGAAATAGATGAAGCCAGTATCAAAATTCACCATTTACGTCATTGTGATTTAGAAAATGGATTACAATCTGAAGATGCCATTTTAAAGTTTTTAGACTTTATCGGTTCACGCCCTTTAGTTGGTTACTATTTAGAATTTGATATCGCCATGATTAACAAATACCTCAAACCCTTATTAGGGATTACTTTACCGAATCAACAAATTGAGGTATCTGGCATGTACTACGATTACAAACAAAACATATTCAATCCCACCCCGATTGATTTGCGTTTTGATGCCATTTTAAAAAACTTAGAGTTACCCACATTAGGAAAACATGATGCTTTTAACGATGCCCTCATGACAGCCATGATGTATGTCAAATTGCAAAGTATAAAAAAATGAAGCGTTTTGAAGTCCAAAGCTTTAAGCATACCGTTTGTGAAGCGCGGATTGAAAACTAGCGACACGCAGGAGGGCGAACTTAGCCCCGGCAGCCCCGACATATATCACATTTAGTAGGGGCAAACATAGCAATCAATTCCACAACATGGCCCACTTTTTACCTTGGCGGTTTGGATATACTCCGTAAGACAAAGTTTTATCCCCCGGTAAAAACTTGCCAGGTTTGGCAAACCTGGCAGGTTTGGCACGAAACTTTTCTGGGCAACTATACTCACTATAAATACTTCTGTAATTGATGAAATACGATACCATCAAAAGGAGTCTGAAGTAGTTCATCTTTTTCTGTTGGTTTGAGGCTAAAAAGAGAAGTCGCGTAAAAGTGGCGAAGATAATTTTCATCTTGCCAATTAGCGTTTTCTTTTTGCGTCAATCGGTGGATGAACTCTAACGGGGCTTTTTGCCTTCGCAAACCATAATATTTATGGTTGCGCGATAACACTTTAATTTGATCAATCAGTTGTTGCTTAGACACCGATTTGTCAAGATATAAACGTTTCAATTCATCGTAAGTACCATAGCAGCCTATCGAATACTTTTCTAAGTCAAAAAGGCTTTCCATCGCAAACAAAAAGCTCACCCCAGCGGCTTGTGCCGTCAACTCAGTGTGACTTCCCATAATCAAACCATGAGCAATCCAATTTCTCAAATTAGACAGCGGCAATTTGAAGTGCCGAGCAGTCGTTTCCTCATTCAATAAGTTTCGCCCATGAAAATCAAAAGGCTTCGTTAAGTAATCACATAAGGCTAAATAAACAGCACCGTATTGCGTTTTAGGCAACGCAAAATCACGCAATTGCCAAGCTAAACCGTCTAAAAAGGTGATTTTATCCCATTCCTGAAAATCTTGAGTGAGATGAATACGACTATCCTTTTGAATTTCAGCAACCACATCTAAAATGCCACGGCGTAATGTCAGATAATCAAAATCAGCTTCATTATCCGGGTTGCGTTCACAATGGCTCCGTAGCCAGTTTTGTAGATTCAAGGCACAATCTTGTTTTTTGTCAATAGCGACAGGTGGGAATTGTCGGGCATCATTAAACAGTTTTGTGAAGTCATTATAAGTGTTTTTGACTTTTTCACCATCCCCATCCAACGCCGAACCGCCTTCCTGACTCCATTGCGCTAACCAAGCAAACACGGTTTGTTTTTGGCCTGTTTCTAATGCCAGTTCAAACGCACCACGATCTTCGCCAGCCAATTGCATAATGTCTTCAATTGCTTGTTCATAGTCTTTCTCATGAGGGGATTCAAAGGCCGCTTTAAATTGCTTAACCAATTCTACCCTAATATTGGAAACATCCATATTACCAGTGAGAAAAACCACGCGATTTTTTGGAAATCCCTGTTCTAGTAATCTAAGGTACAGATGAAAACCGGCTTCTTCTAAAAAAGCTTGGTTGGAAAGGTTGAACTGACTAGCAAATTCGATCATATTGGCATCGGAAGAATGTTCCAGATTAATATCCAAAACGATTAAATCGTATTGACGCAATTCATCAGAAATACTACGATAAGCCCTGATAAAATCAGAAAAATGTGTCAGTTGATGATTTTGCAAAACCTCACCAAACAAACTGGGTTTTCTTTGAACAATAACATCATAATCTTCAATCCATAAAATTCGCATTATTTTTTACCTTGATATACTCATCCATAAAAGTTTTGTCAGAGATCAAAAACCTGCCAGGTTTGGCAAACCTGGCAGGTTTGGCACGAAACTTTTCTGGGCAACTATATAAACACTATCCCACCAAGGATAGTATCCGTCAAATTATCTTTATTGCAATCTGGGGTATTTTCTATTTGAGGATTCAAAAATCAGAAAGTCTTTTCGCAAACACAAAATGACTCGAAAATGTGCTTTGTTATCAATGATCTGTAATGTTTTAGCGTCTTCTTCTGAATCATTTAGCATTTGTAAATCTTCACGAATGCCTTCCAAACCATTACCGGTACTGACGGTGATATTGTTGAGATAAGTGTTTTCCCAGCTAGAAACCAAGTAAGTGACTTGATCTCTCTTTTCTTCATAAAATCGTAGCCTAAGAGGTTGATCATCCGAATACTTGAACACATTCAAAAAGAGTTCCTGAAAGTAGCCAGATAACAATGCTTCAGTATAGCCATTTTTCTTGAGTTTGACTTGTTTCCAGGCTTCTGAAAACTCTAACATTTGGATGGGCCGCAAATGGTTATGAATCCAGTCGAGGGCCTCTTTATTTTCAATAAAAAGTTGGCTTTCAAAATCCTGTCGCAATTGTGCCAGTGAAACGTTAAGCTGATTCAAAATGCGCTCACGAACCTGATTTAACTTAGCATAGTTTTCATTGAGAAAACGCGCCATCACTCTTTCTAGGGCCTCATTGAGAATGAGTTTGATATTCGTAGCCGGTTCAACACAGTTAGGGCGCAGAATATCTTGACGAATTAAATCCCGAAACGGTTTAGGAGAATGGGTAAGATGTTTAATTCGTAACAATTGACTTTGATGACGAATAGCGACTTCGGCCTGATAGGCATCGTAGAGTAGCAGGGAGTCTTGTCGAAATTCAACATTTTTTTTAAGTTTTTGGGCCAGATAATAAAGCGTTTCTGGAAACAGGGTATTGCCTACAGTATGGGTATATTGCCGTACTATTTTTTGTAAACGGTTTTGATTGGCTTGGAGTTGTTGATTATTTTTTTCTAATTGTATTAACAGTTCAGCCAAATTCACCTTATTCAGATAAATAGCTTGGCGTGTTTGAAAATCTATCGGATTTTCAACGGCGTTTTCTATAGATTTCATCGTTCATTTCTTGGCTTGATTCAAAAAAGTGGAAGTATTCTTACCCCCAATCAGTCTGTGTGGGTTCAAAAACACACACATTTACACTTATTATTATATATCACTATATTATTAAAAATCAAAGATTTATTATCAAAGACTTATTCTCTGTGGCACTCTGTGCTACTCTGTGTTCGCCGTAAAGAAAAAAAAGCAAATCAACCGCCTACCTTCTTAAAAAGGCTTAGCCCCTAAACTCTTGTTCCAACAAGGCTCCCACCTCCTGCCTTAACAACCTTTCCCGAAACAGCGGCACACAATAACGATAACAATTTTTACCCTTCTCATCCGTCTCGCACCGAATAATATACGCCAATTCTAGACAAGTGACTGCGTTATTCAGTTCGACAGTGGTATAAACATAATCATGCACGTTAAGCACCCCCATCACATCAGTTAAACTAAACTCGCCCGCTTCAATTGTCGCATAGACAATAATACGCGCTAAACGATCTATTTGATCATCATCGCTGAGCTGTAGCCAACCACCCAAAGCCTCTTTCATTGTATCACTGTCAAAAGCGTCTCTGATATCTTCTTCATTTAACACACGCCGATGACTTGGCAATTGTTTCACCATTTCATCACACGCGATAGCAACCAAATTAGCCCGCTGTCCCGTTGCCGTGATGATTTGTTCGACTAAGTCGAAAGAGGTGTAACGAATGCCAAGCAGTGTCATTGGCTTAGTGGCTAAATCCTGACAAGCTTCGTATTCCAAAGCACCAATCTTGATAGATTCACCAAAGTTATTCAGTGGTGAATAATAAGCCGATACTGCGATTTCATACAAATACCAAAAACCCGCAATCACAAAATAACACTGTCCGTTTTCACTCAACGCACGAAATTCCTTTAACGCGGTATAACGGTTGGCTATTTCTTCACGGATAAACAAATCCGCCTCATCAAGCAACAATAAACGTCGTTGTCCAGTCGGCACTTTAGCCAGTTTATCATACAAGGTAGGCAAAGCAGTCTCTGGAGGCAAGCCAAGTTTACTGTAGAGTGGTTGTAAATTCTCACAAGCCAAACAAACATAGAGACAGTCTACCTTGGGATCGTTTCGATAATGCCGTTCTATTTTTTTCAGCAGACTTGATTTTCCCGCTTTCCTTCCCCCAACAATGGCATAATTCTTAGGCTCACTGTAGAGCATTTGCGCTAAAATCTTTTCACGCCCAAAAAAACCGCTATCTTTTGTAACACCTCTTTGTGTTTGATAAGGCGAAATGTGTGTCACTTTTAATTGACTTGCCAACAAACGGGCAAACACTTCAATTGGTTGAGGCGATAACAGTAAAGTTGTCAATTCTCGCTGATTGGGTACTACCCACAAGTTAGCCAGATTTTCACCCATTGGATGTAAAGTAGCCTGTTGTGTGGGTTCCAAACTGATGACAACCGTCACTTGTGAACCCATTTCGTTTTCTAGTAACGACATGACTTCTGTTAAATCGGCAGCGGGAAAATACACCAGACAACTCTCCAAACGAAGCGGAAAGGTTTCGTTTAACAATAGATCGAAAATATCAGCATGATCAGTGCCCATTTTCTCTGCCATTAATCGGGTTGCCAACCAAGCACAACGTTCCGTATTGGATAACGTAGCAAAATTAATGGCATTTTCTAACCATTTTTGAGACACCCCATTATTTGCCAAAACAGTGTCAAGACGATGGGTGCGTTGAAGTAAATATTGGGTTCCTGATAGTTGATCTAACGGTATTGTTAATAATTGTGAAGAGTCAGCCGACAAAGCTTGTACAATCGGGTGGCGGTATAAACGTAGGTAATAGAGGAGTGCCAAGTTCATCCCAATGAATAGCGTCAAACCTAATACGGATAAAATGAATAAAAAATAACGGTTAATTATTTTTGCATCAGGGTACCACTCCAGTTTGCGAATGCGAATGTTATCTTTGTCGTTGACGTACAGTATTGTACTGTCGCCATTTTTATTACCCAATGCGATATCTTCCGGATAGTTTAACGAGGTGAGCGTGGCAAAACGAAACTCGGTAAACCAAGCCAACCAACTGTCTTTGTCGTAGCCTACTTTTCCATTTCCAGCAACAGTCATGATGATACCTTGTTTATCTATTTTGCGAATGCGATTATTCTTAAAATCAGCAATAAACAAGTTGCCTTCATTATCTACTGCAACACCAATTGGAAGCCCAAATGTAGCCTCAGTAGCCAAGCCACCATCACCACTGTATCCATTTTTTCCGGGGATACCAGCAATCGTGGTAATCATATTATTTGTATCTACCTTACGAATAATATTGTTATAACTATCAGCAATATAGAGGTTGCCGTCGTTATCGACGACTATATCTTCAGGGAGATTGAGTTGTGCGGCTATCGCTTTACCTCCATCACCTTCATACCCTTGCTCGCCATTACCAACGATGGTGGTAATAATACCTTTGCTATCCACCTTACGGATACGATAATTTCTCCTATCAGCAAGATACAGATTGCCTTTATCATCAAGTGAGATACCGCCAAAAAGGGGATCAATTTCTGCTTCTGTCGCGAATCCACCATCACCGCTATACCCGCGATTGCCATTACCCGCAACAAGCGTAATCATACCCATTGTATCTACCTTGTAAACACAATAATCAGCATGATCGAGAATATACAAATGATCAGCATTATCTATTTCGACATTGATTGGCATGTTAAGTTGTATTTCGGTCGCCTTTTTGCCATCGCCAAACGGAAGATTTCCGCCCCCCGCAACACTCGTAATTATACCTGTGACGACATTGATTTTGCGAACACGATGATTTTCAGTATCGGCAATATAAATATGACCCGCACTATCTACGGCAAGGCCGCGTGCCTGATGGAATTGTGCATCAATAGCCTGCCCATTATCACCACTATCTCCAGCTATGCCATTACCAGCAATCGTCTTAATTTGATAGGCAGCCGGTACGCAAGGTAGCCAGCCTAGAGCCAATATTAACCCGCCTAGCCACAAGGCTAATAAGTCTTGGTGGTAAGGCTTGTTTCTAGTTTTCGTCTTTCTCATCATCTTCTCCTTTCAGTGCTTGGTTTTCAGTTTCCAAAATCTCTTTCCCTGCCATTCGTAACGCTTCACACCGCCAAAACAAGCGGCTTTCCCCATTGATTTCGCGTAGACATACCAAATTTTTCCAATATAATATTTTATGCCAATCTTGAGCTATAGGCGTTGAAGCTTTACCCAAGTCTTCTTGTTGCAACAGTTTCTTCATCTGTTGCCTCGTCTTTTCATCTCTAGCCAACAATAGAAATGGCTCCCTTGCTTGTGAGCATTGGCTTAACTTGTCAGGGTAAGCCAACAAAGGTAAATCAGGTTGTGCCTTTTTCAGTGTTAAGCATTCCTCCAGTAATTGTGGATGTCCGCCGCAAACCTTTAACAATTTATCCACTAAGGCATCGTCTAACGACACCCCTTGAAAACGGCAATCACGCAAGGCATACACTTCATGACGGCCCAGTTCTGGCCATCGTTCAGCAGTCGCGTGATTCAAAAAAGACAATATACCCTTTTTATATTTCAGTTCTTCCAATGCCTCACCACCGCACAATATGACATGTAAACGGTGAGAATATTCACTTTCTCTCAGACGGTTAAACATCCTCCCTAATTGTTTTTGTACTGACTCATGATATTGCTCAAAACGAGTCAATAATAAAAACAATGGTTGACGACTGTTTTGTAATCGCGTTTCAAGTGCATGCCCAAGCGCAGATTCGCTTTCCACATTGTTGAATCCACACTGTTCACCCAAATCTAAAAAGCATTCCTTGGTGTTCGCACTTGAATTATAAGGCGGTTGGATCTGTAGCACATTATCTGGCGAATACCTTCTTTTTGCTTGTGCTAACAGTGCCTTAAGCAAAGGTGGGGAACCCCAACCCGCTTGAGTGAGTAATAGCATAACAGGTGAGTCCAATCTCGAAAGGTTGTCAAAAAGCCCCCTGATATACGCCCTAAAAAGAGTCTCAGGTAAATCGACATACACTTCAGCACAGCCTGCCGCCTTTAAAAACAGATTGGTTTCTTGCTCAGTTAATCGCAGGAAATTTGCCGCTTTCTGTACACAAGGACACTTTTCTGGACGTGGCATAGCGCCATTTGTCCAATTGTAGATCGTTTGATGAGCAATACCACCTATTGCATCTGCAACATTACGATCATTTGCTTTAATGCGGTTCATATAAAAGATCAGTAATTCTGCAAAAGTAGGTGTCATCTCAGCATTGATGAGCCTTGTTGTTTCTTGTTCAAATTGAAGTACTTCAGTATTTGGAGGTTGTTCGTAGATAACAAGCCTGAGTGAGTAATTTCCTGGGGGAATCTCACTAATGGGCACTTTCGCCGTCAATCTGCCATCGGCACTGACTGTGGCATTGATTTGAATCTCTTTCATTTTCCTAGTTTCTCCAGTAAACAAAGAATCGACTCTAAATTTTTAGGCAAGGTAGTATATAGCATTTTGTAATTGAAACAATATGCTATTTCGTCACGCCGTCAAAATAAAACGAGACATTTTGTCAATCATCTATCAGAGGAACTTGACAAATTGTCAAGTTGACAAATTGTCAATCCGATCAATCAGTAAATGGACAAAATAGGTATAGACATTCCTTGAAATCGGTTTATCATAGCCCGACTTTTTCGAGAGTCAGTGAGGTTAATTATTTATGCCGAAGAGTTATTAATAATATAAGCAATAGCGCAACGCAGTAATTTAAGCTAAGTTATTGATTTTTATTTAATATATAACGCTGTAAGCATAAAAACGTTTAGTCTGGTAGACATTTTGTCAATTGGTTTTCAGTAACAAGTGACGATTTGTCGCCTGACAATCTGTCAATCATTTTTTTGAGTTCAATTGACAAAAAAGATCATCGACCTTTATTGAAATAGTAATAACAATTTGATTAACTCATTTTACTTTGTCACATTACAACTAAGTTATGAATTTTATTAGATTCACTGATTTTTTGATTATGATTTTTTATAAATCAATGAGTTATGTTAAATAGGACAAAGTAGAACTAAAATGTACACATTATGAAAATAAAATTAGCTCTCACTGCTGTCGTCGCTTTGACGACTGCAATTGTTAGTTTTCCTCAATCAGCAGTGGCAAGCAGCGAATCTGTCTGCTTAGATGCTAAGGGGACACTCAGAGCAACGTGGGTGACGGGCGCAAAATATGACTGGGATCACTATACACAATCTCCGATAACACGTTATAACTTTAGTCATAGCAGTCGCCAAGGTAAGTCCTCAGTATCGGGCAACCCGGTGGACAAAACCCATCTCAGAGTGCATAGCTGGGTGAATGCGCCTACTGGAAAAACAACCTACCATGTCATTGCTTATTGCAATCAATAAAGAAGCGTTGGCTCAATGCCATTAACTTTGGTATTCATGCAAGAATGTGGCATGCGTGGGTATCTGTAACGGATAATGGTAAAACCCCTGTCGCTTGAGATGAGTGGCGACTGAATAAAAGTTTTTGCTTGACGTTTAATGCTCATAGGCTTAGCACCATATAGTTAAGGCGCTAGAGTATAAGGTGCTAAGGTTAGCACCCGACGCTTGCTACCAATGGTTACAGCTTAAACATTTTGATTAAGCTATGAGCTTATTTTTATATTCTACTCGAAGGATAAATAACATGACAAAATTACCAATGGTTTTTTCTGGGTGTCTACTCGTATTGGCTAGTCAGCCGGTTTTTTCTGGTTGTGTTGAAAATGAAGTAGATAAACTGACAACACAACATTTTGCTTGGGAAGAAGGGTTAAGTCGTGCTAAGTTCTGCCAAAATGATCGTCTCCCATCAATTCCCGATGTTTTCGGAGACACATATATGAAGTGTATAAAAGCCTGTCTAAAAAAATTAAATAAATGTCAGAAAGATAAAACTAAATCAGCTTCGCAATGTGGATGGGTTTACTTAAATTGCCAAAAGAACTGCAAGTAAAAAGCCAGGTAGGTGGGCATAAGCTGTGAACATCTTATGGCAAAACCATGAAAAACGAGTGTAGGATGTGTTCTACGCACCACCCATTAAGGCGCTAGAAATAAAGTGCGTAGGACTACTCGACGCTTGCTACCAATGGTTACGGCTTTAAAAATTGTTCCCAACCTCTGGGCTCATCGTTATACACAAGTCAAAAATCGTCAAAAGTAGGGTGGGTAGGAGCGTAGCGGAAACCCACCGAGCCTCGGAAATGGTGGGTTTCGCGCAGCGAAGCTCCACTCTATCCACCCTACAAAAAAATACCTTTTAAATCAAATATTTAAATACTTATGTATCAAGATGATACCTCTGGGTGGGGATGTCTACCACGATGCTCCGCACTCGCACATAAATAGGAGACACAAATGAGTCTTAACACACTTTGGTGGCAAAATTGCATTATCTATCAGATTTATCCTCGTAGTTTTCAGGATTCAAATGGGGATAACATCGGCGATTTGCCGGGCATTACACAGCGGCTTGATTATTTACAATGGCTGGGGATAGATGCGATTTGGATTTCGCCTATTTATCCTTGTGCGACTTGTTTCTCGGTAGAATCAACAAGATAGTTTGTTGAGATACTGAGGTCTCTCGCTGGAAGACGGAGATAACTGTTAAAGATGGTGTGAATGGTTATATCCAATCCTCTGAAATTGTTGACAATATTCAACATTATATTGTGCTTCCAGGATTGGGAAATAGAGCAGGAGTCGTTGGTGCTCTTGAATTAGCCCGCAAGCAATAGTATCTCGTCAAGTCAAATCCAAATACGGGTAAGACTAAAGCCCCATGTTTAAAATCAATGGGTTATATTTGAGTTTGACAGGCCCTAAGCACGCCAGTTTGATTGACGATAGCGAAAATAACATCCAAAACGCGCTTAATAAGAATCCACTTCTTGTGCTTCTTTAAACTTGACAACAGCAGCGTCCTTAATTTTTTTTTGTCGTGCTAACTCATCCCCTTCTTCAATCATTTGTCGTGCTAACGCCTCCCCTTCTTCAATCAACACGTTAGGAATGGTCACGAAATAACTTTTCACGTAAAAGTTTTTGCGTGCAAAAACTTTTACGTGAAAACCCGTTTTATAGATTTTCAGCGATAAAGGCACATGAAATTATTTTTATGAACATCTATTAAATGTCCAAGTTATTTTGTGACGGTTCCTTAGCATAAATATATCGGGCCTTGTTTTCTGGCTCAAACTTTAAGCATGGCTCGGCTTACCACCTATCAGTTTGCAAATTCTTGTTTTAAAAAACACACATTTACACCGTGTTTTATATCACAATATCATTACAAATCAAATTCACGACTTTTGCGTGAATTACTTATTCTCTGTGGCACTCTGTGGAACTCTGTGTACTCTGTGTTGAAAAAAAAGCTTTGCATTACTGAAAAATAGAATACTACGAAACCACTTTATTGGCAAAATCAACCAACTCTTGAGGTTCTAGAAAAAGTCGCCATATCTTAGCCGTTCCATCATGAAATACCGTTATCACTTGGCTACCATCAAAACTCACGTCGATTTGCCTCACATCGTCAAAATTCATCACCTTGAAGGATTCATCGCTAGAAATATCCCACACTGTTACGGTGTGTTCTGACACCAAAATAATTTTGTTCTCAAGAAAGAGAGCATGATTAACATTAACATTAACATTAACTTCTTTTAGTGGAGGCTCATCAATCAATTGACCATTTTGAGCATTCCACAATCTGACAGTATTATCGTTTGAAGCGGTTAAAACGGTTTGGCTATCCGGACTGAAAGTCGCATAAGTCACTGAAAGAACCCATGCCTGATCATATTCCTCATGTTTAGGCATTTTTAATTGCAGTTCATCGCCTTCTATCTGCAACGTGACGCTGTCCCCATTTATGGTAAGAGTCTTATTGCCATCAGGGTTAGCCTCCATTTTGCCAGTAGAATCTTGAGAGGCCCCTTCTTTACAACTGAGCATTTTACCATGAATCACTGCCCAAGGTTCTTGGGTTTTGTTATGCTCATGAATTTCCCATTGGCAATCCATTTTATCACGAGAAGTCGTCACGACTTCACCATCAGACTTGAAAACCGCTTTAGCAATTTGATATGCAGGATATGTAGGATGCGTGATCTGTGTGATAAGCAATGGGCTTGAAGCATTCAACCAGTCTTCCGGCAATGTGTCTACGTCAGCCGGTTTTGTCAATTTTTTCCCGTCACAAATGATTTTGTCATCTTTTATATCAGACTTCCCAGAGAATGCTTGAGCCTTAATGTTCCATGAATAATCGGCTTTAGCATCATCATCATCACTCATCTTGTCCTGTTTGAGTTTTTTCAATCTAATAAGCACACAATCGCTATTACTAATAAAATTGGCGTATGAAACCTGAGTATAAGGCGGCTTTGCCAATTTCTCGTCTGCGTTATCATCAAAAGTCATTTTCCAGTCATTCGCACTCAGCTTTAGCAGAAGTTTTGCTTTCGCTGCTTTCGCCACGTCCCAAATGTAAACGGTGTTATTCCAAGAGTTGTCTTTTGAGTAGGCCAGTAGCTTGCTACTATCAGAACTAAAAATAACACTATTCACCTCCTCAGTAGACTCCCCGAACATAGAAATCAGTTTAGCGTCTGCGCGTCTCCATAAATGAATTTTACCCTTTTCTCCAAGGGAAGCCACGTATTTTTCACTGACACCTATGATATCCTTATGCATCAGAGGGTGTTCAGCTAAATTAAACAGTGCTTGATAAAGCGTTTCTATCGCTTGAGTCACAAGGGGCCGTCCCGGATCAGAGAAATTCTTCGGCAATGCTTCCAAAGCAAGCCATATCGCATTGACCGGGTTGCCTTTAAGAATTTCTTGCTGTGCCAAATAAACCCAAGACATCGATTCCGCTTTTTTTCTAGCCTTATCCGATTCCCACCATTGCCAACCCGCCACGATTGCAAATGATAACACCATGACAAAAACGCCAACTCTTAACCCATTAGCCCGCCTAATACTTCTTTTAATAAATTCCTTTTCTTGGGGCGCTATGTCGTCACGATGTTTCTTCAGCCAATCTTTGGCTTCATTTAACCGTGCGTCACGCAGTAAAAAATCAGTCTTTCGCATCCGCTTTCTCCCATTTTTCTAAGTCCACACGCAAACGATTTTGCCAAGCTCGAAATTCACGTTTTTCATTAATCCAATCTTGTAGCCTCTGCCAATGATGAATCAACGAATCGCTAACCAATTCAACCGTTTTTGGCTTGGTATCGCTATCGGTATGCTTATCGCTCGTGACTACCAGTGCATTGGCGGCAAGTTTACTGACCAAATCCCAGTTATCTTTCCCGATTTGACCCTCATTAGCAATTTGTCTGCTATCTGGTGTCCCTTTTTCACCCGGTCGAACTAATTGCACCAAAACGCGGGCTAAACGTGATTTATCATTGTCCACCAATTCTTGGTAAAACTTATCCGCATGCCGTGCAATAGCGTGATTAACGCCACCAATAGCATTATAGTGTTCAAGCGTAATGATGCCACTCTCTGCCTTTTCTTGCCATAACTTATCCAGAGTAAATTCCAATACTGACAATCTACCCGGTGCCAGCCCTAAATCCGACAATATCTGGTTAACTAAACCGGCTTCATAACTCACGCCCTGTGTTTCAGCCGGTTTATCAATAGCGTCTCGGAGTTCATCCTCTGTCATCGGCATCAATCCAATTTCACGCCCCGGTTCCTTCAAAGCATCCACGAAGGCTTTGTAGCTTCTAGCTTGGCTCCTGAACTCAGTGCGTAGCGTGATCAATAGGGTAAAATTTGGTAATGTTTCCCCGGTCGGCGAAGAGGCAAATAATTTGTTGATAAAACTATTTTGTCGTTCGGATTCCGACAGTGACGTATCAAGTAGTTCTTCAAATTGATCGACAATCAGCAAAAAGTGTTTAGCCGAATTTTCTTCTAGGCCTTGTTGCACGATTTCAGACAAGCTGATTTCGCCCTTTTCAAGCTGTTTAGCCCGAACATTTTGTTCAAACTGTTCTGCCCGCTTGTTAGCAGCCTTTAATAAGGCCCCAGCCAGTTCTTGAAAAGGTTGATTTTTAGGCCGAAAATGGGCAATCAACCAATCTCCTTTTTGACGTAGGCGCGGCAGTAATCCAGCAAAAACTAAAGAAGATTTACCAATACTACTGGCCCCTGAAACAACGACAACCGGTTGTTTTTCAACATAATATTGCAATTTATCCAGAACGTCTGTTCTGCCAAAGAAATAGTCACAATCATCAGACGTGAACGGAAACAAACCGCGATAAGGATTACAAGGTTCCCCAAAAACGGCTTGAATCAAGCTAAAAGACATGATCAACCTCCACAATGCTTAGTTTTTCCAAGAGTTCCTGAGTCAGGGCATTATCGCCTTGATAATCTTGTTTGCTAGAAACAATCACTCTGTTCCAGCCTTGCTTGATAGCAGCCTCGCATTTTTTTGCCAATCCATTAATGCCAAAAAGTTGACCCTGTTGATCGCCACCACAAGTCACGACGCTATCAGCATGCCAGTTTTTGTTATGCACGGCACTGTACATCCCAAGCATAAAGGCACCATAAACGGAAGGCCCTTGAACCCCATTCAATTCGGGGGGGTCGATTGGCTCTAACCACCATCTAAACGTTTTCGCCTGCCATCGGGTTTTAAAATAACGAAATGCGTTAACAACGCTATCGTTAAAAGTCTTGTCAATCGGAATGACAGACATTTCAATCGGATGAGGATAAGGTTCACTTTCTATATCAAGGTTCACCTGTTCCAGATGGAGGTAAGCTGCCGCGCCATTCCCACCCACCACTAACAGCACTGGTACTTTGACCGAATGAATCGACTCAAGCGGCATCAACGCGTTGGTGCAGAAGATTTGAGCGCAATCATACAAAAAACCTAGTGAAAAGCCGAATTGCTTTGCTTTGGAACGCATCAAATTGGCATTGAGATGAGTGATATCGGGTACTTGCAATTGGGCTACCTGAAAAGCACAAAACAACTGCGCTTTTATAAAACGCAAGCGATAATGGGTATAGTATTCAGGCGTGTCTACCCCCAACGTGTCATGCTTAATCCACCACGCAGGTGGAAAAGTGGACTGTTGTTTAGCGACAAACCAGTCATAGAATTCGACATCTGAAGCGGCCTGTCTCAGGGCACTTTCAAAAAGCCGTTGTCTGAACAATCTATCTCTCAATTCCTCTTTAGGATCGGCAGGGCCGGCTGCCAGCGTTTGCTCAACGGCATCAATGTAGTTACCCAGAGTGATGGCCTCATAAAACTGATTGATATCAAAAGGCATATTTTCCTACCTCCGCACAAAGTTTGTGCGCCTTGAGTCATTCAACAGTGATAGTCGTTTTCACCTGTTGGACTTGTTTGTCAGTTAAGTAAACATCATACCGAAAACGCCATCTTTCATCCTCATACAGCAGTTGTTGTGGTTCATTGACCAGTTCTTTTCCAGACTGTTCATGCATAATCAGCCTGAGTTTTTTATCTGCCAATTCATCAGAAGCTGTCAAAAATGACACCACCCAATGCTGGTCAGATTTTTTGTGAAATCTTAAAATGGCGTTGTTTTCCCGCACTTCATCTCTTTTGGGTTGAAGAGGCTGTTTAATTCCATCGAATCTACCATCAGCGTAGGCAAATGCCAATTTTGCTGGCTTTTCTTCGTTGAGGAATGACGGGAATGATGGAATTTTTGCCACCAGAACAATTAGTGTTCCGAATGGCAGCCAAGGTAAATCTGGTTGTTCTCCTTGCCGCTTCAGCTTAGCAAGACAAGTACGGCGAACGGCTTCAACTTTTGCCACAGTTTTCGGATTGTTGAAAACGCGTGAATCACGCTGTTCTCCCCCCAAAGCCGTAAGAAAAGCCTCGCGAAACACCTTGGCTTTTTCTGTTGTTTGAGGGGCCCTATTGGGTGGCGCATGTTCACCCCATATCATGTCCAAAATGGCATCAAATTCGTCTTCTTTAGTAGTAGACATCATGTTCTCCTGTTGTTTAATAAGACTTCTCCATCAATCATTTTTATAGCAATAAAAACAATTAGTTATATTCACAAAAGCTTTCATCGGACGATTAATTTCTAAGAAACTGTTTGTAACAATTCCGAAATATGTGTCTCTCCTGGTTTCTGCATTGCCGAGCGAGTACAGTACGTGTGTATTCTTCGCCATCATTGCCGAGAAGTATACTAATAGCGTTGTAACCAAAATCGCACTCCAATAACTCCAATATTAGCCAACATAAGCAATGTCTGTCAGGGAGTTGTTGTCCAACCAATTCATCACGACACGCTTTTATGCAAGCTTGAAAAGTGTCAGCCAGCTTTATGGCTATAATTTCTTGGGCTAAGCGTTTGATATCCGCTTTTGTTCTTCCGCCCTTCATTTTTTTGATGCTGCCATCCAAGTCTAAAGCCGGGAAATAGCGATAAGGAAGGTGGATATCAATGATTTCCGCAATCGCTTCATGTAACGGGCTTAAATCTTTCACTCTCCTTAACTCACCCACTTCATCCAACAAAGACATCATATCTGTTTGGATCATTAAAATTCTGCTACACTCAAGTGAGAGCCATTCAAACACGCAAGCTTCGCATGGGTACTTTTTTAGATATTGAGCGTATCCATTCCACATGCAGTCTTGCAATGTTCGTCGTTCCCGCCAGTTATTTTCAGTATCGGGCATATTATTTTCCTCAGTATCACGATTTTCGCTCTTATCGGTATAATTAATATGGTGTCAGGGCGATGGTATGTTTCCACTTTGTTCCCCACTCTACTACAATTATTTATGAATGATCCATCTAGGATTTACCGCAACAGCCACAATAACACCAAAGTTTTCGTCTGGGTTGATGCTTTGGGAGAGATGAGGGATAAAAATAATTTTAAGAAATCAGATTTATCGGGATGCGAACAACCCTACATTTATTATCTATTTTATCATTGATACGAATTTTCGTGAGTTAAAAAATCAGATGATTTCAAAAAATCGGCTATATAAGGAGCCTCTTGCAAAACTTTTAAATTATTCGCACAAATAGTGTGTAAAAAAAGGGTAAAAAAACTTGATTATCCGTTTTTTCTTTCAAAAAAATTAAAAATTAGCACGATAAAGAACTTAAATGCTAAAAACGAGTAAAATTGGCGATTTTTGGACGTACCAGTCCCTATCCCCCCGAGGCGATTTATTTTTAACATATTGTTGTTATATGTTATTTTTAAGTAACAAATCGCATCAGTTGATCTACCGTTACCACTAAGATACCAAACATGAGGTGGCTGAAAATTTTGGCGTGACCTCGTACACGGACATGGCGACCCCCAAATTCATCTTTCAATCTTCCATTAACTCGTTCCGAGGCACTCCTTTCATGATAACGAACTTGTTCAGGTAACTCAACATGGATAAATTTAAGCCGTTTTTTTTCAGCGAGAAGTTCTTCTTTCAAAACCTTATCACTTTGTTGCTTGACATCTATAATAGGAACATGACCAAGTTCAACACTATGATTCTTAATTTCGGAGGCATCATAAGCAGAATCCATTAAATCATAGAGATTAGTTACTCGCTTTGACGTAAGTTCGGCCAAAGGAATTGCTACTTGACTGTCATGTGTTGAGGCGGAGGTTAACACACAGCTCACTGGAACTTGACCATCAGCTGTATCAATATGAAGCTTGTAACCGACCCAAGTTTCTATATGACCCTTGCTGTTTTTCGTAGCGAACCACATCACAATCTTTGGGTAAGTCTGAAAGCATTTGGTCAAGATTCATATCGCCCTGGCGTTGTAAACGAGTAGGTTCTTTGATGACTTCTTCACCCTTTTTAGGACGTCCACGTTTTCTTTTCTGTTTTTTAAGCTCCTCGTTGTTTTTATCTTTTTTTACCGGTTTTTCGCGGGCTTCTATCTCGGTAGCATCTCTTGAAATATGTCCAACGAGTTGTTCTTGGTAAGTTGTTTTTATTAACGTTTCATGTATACGTGAAGCTAATTCTGAACATGAAAATTCGGAAAATGCACGGGAAAAGGTTGATTCACTTGGAATTTCAGTGACCTTTTCCCAACCACAAATTCGCCTAAAAACAGGGTCACATGCTAGACGGTCTAATAAAATTCGGGTAGTGGACATATCATAAATTGCTTTAGCTACAAAAGCTCTAGCTATGGCTATTCGGTCACTGAGAGGCCTACCCGGAAGACGAAAATGACTTGGAATGTGTTCTTCTATCCTTATAACCTCTAAAACGGTTACCAGCAATTTTTGTTTGCTCGTCAGTTCACCCAATTCTTCTTTCAACCAAGGAAATAAAGTTCCTTGAATGGTCAGCCAATATTGGGATAAAGTTTCCTTTAGTTGGTTCATTTCAAAATCTCCTTATGTTTTTGGATTTGGAGCTTGCTTAATCTATATTTTATTGTTATATTATATCACAAATGTATTTTGATAAGCTAAAAAAAATCGTTTTTTGTGAGTTTTGCAAGAGGCTCTAAGGATAAAAATAATTTTAAGAAATCAGATTTATCGGGATGCGAACAACCCTACATTTATTATCTATTT
>Ga0233403_10000155_pt1 | contig 30242 bp, 19 predicted proteins | sample Na_oxic_1_MG_FD_179866 | JGI IMG/M metagenome (GOLD analysis project Ga0233403, IMG submission 179866) | Seawater microbial communities from Saanich Inlet, British Columbia, Canada - Na_oxic_1_MG | ecosystem: Environmental > Aquatic > Marine > Inlet | place: Canada: British Columbia | collected...
TAAAAAATAATATATTATACAATTATTTATCGTTTTTACCCCAAAATAGGAAAATACCACTGAGCGGTCCCCCCTCCCAGCGGGAGGGGGTTAGGGGGAGGGAGAGTTCGTGGTTCTAAAAAATACCTCAAAGAAGAAAAATGCGTTAACTCATTATTGATTTTTGCTTTTTCAACTGACGTTTTGTTTTATATTAACGCCTTCTGCTGTCCAATCTATCACTAAGTTAACGTTTTTCATATTGAGATGATGCAATAGAAATTCTGCCAGTTTTGCGACGACTAACCGTTCAATGGTGCGTTGGAGTGGACGAGCCCCATATTCAGGATTAAAACCGGTTTGTGCAAGGTGTTGAATTAATTGTGGAGTAAAGGTCAAATTTAAGCCACGTTCTTGAAAACCTTCTCGCTCACTTAACGCATTCAGTTCTTTGCGCGTAATCTCTGCCACAGTGCTTGCATCTAGGCTTCCAAAAATGATCACTTGATCAATGCGATTATAAAATTCAGGTCGGAAAAAGTGACGTATTGCACTACTGACATCACTTTCTTGCTTTTGATTGACAAAGCTTATGCGTTTACTTTGCTTGGCCCCCAAATTACTGGTCATAATTAAAATGACATTGCGAAAATCGGTCACACGTCCGTTATTATCTACCAAAATACCCTCATCCATCACATTGAGTAGCACATCAAAAAAAATGGGATGGGCCTTTTCAATTTCATCTAATAACACAACGCTAAAGGGCCGTTCCCGAAGTTCTCGAATAAGCTTTCCAGGTTTATTACCGCCGCCTAATAAACGGTCTACTTGGATAGGATGTTGGAATTCGCTCATATCTAAACGAATTAATGGATTTAAGGTTTGTCCTTGTCCAAAAAAATAATCGGCTAATGCACGCGCACAAGCGGTTTTACCAACGCCGGTTGGCCCGGCAAATAGGAGGGTTGCAATCGGTTTTTTGGGATCATTTAAACCGGCTTTAAAAATCATCACAATTTGACTAACATGCTGAATGGCTTGCATTTGTCCAATAATTCGTTTGGTAAAATATTCTTGCAAATCATTGGTATCTAACAGAATATCATCCCGTAATAAAAAGGTTGGTAAGCCGGTTTTTTGGACAAATTGGGTTAGCACTTTTTCATTATCAATTAAGCACTCATTTTTAATGAGTGCTTCGTTAACAGCATCGGTCAAAAATTTGATGATTTTGCCAGGAAAAGCTTCATAGCGTAAATAACGATCTAATAAACGATAAGCTAACTGGGAAGCTGATTCTTCTATCGTAATATGTAGCTGTTTGTAAATATAATCGGTAAATAATTGAATTAATTTAAATGTTTTTTGTCTCGTCAGATTGTTAATAGAAAGTAGCTGAAAATGGGCAGCAAAACCTGGTAAACGTTGACGTACCCGTTCCCATTCAGGTCGCGTTAATTCAGTGACAATTTGTAAGCGTCCTTGGCGTAAATTCGGTAACATAAAGGCAGCAATCGAATCTTCAGGACCATCGCCCCCTACCGAGAGAAGATGTACAAAATCATTAATCCATAAAATATCTCCCGTACGATGTAATTCTTCCATGAGCTCTTCACAAGTTTCTTGCCATTCTCCCAAATAACGGGCACCAGCAATCATCCGTTGTGGTGTGGTACGCCAAAAATAGTTGGAACCGGCTTTATTTTCTTTGGTTGAGGTAAAAATTTTACGAGCGGCTTCTAATAAAATGGTGGTTTTACCAATGCCATGTTCACCTATTAGCACCACACTTGCACGTTCTGTGAGCAATTTTTCCACCACATTTTCTACTAATTCATTTCGTTCCCAAGCTATTTCAGGTGCGATGCTATTACCTTTTGCTTTTCTGGGAAATTTGTCAGCCACTTGTTGTAGTGTTTCAGTTTCTCTTTGATAATCTTCTTCTCGTTGAGCGCGACGTATTTCGCGTTTTTTGATGCGAACAATGACTTCTTCTAACCAAGGTTCACTTAGCATAAGATAGCGATGTAAGTCTTCTGGGTTCAGATTGTTAAAATAATCACGCGCAAAATATTCAATTAAGGGCTGTAGTTGATCTGGCTTATAAAAATAAAAGTGTTCATCCAATAAAGGAATATAACATTCAGAATAACCATGTTCTGTGTTTCCATAAACTGCTGCAATGGGAATATTTAAAGTCTGCCCAACGGGAAAAGCACCGTTTTCTTCTTTATAGGTGGGTCGAATATTAACAGTGAGCTTCTTTAAGCGAGCATCGGGCATGGAATCAGGCAGGAAACTGTCTTTAGTATATTCGCGTTGCAAATGTTCAGCGAAGTGGGCTTGTAATTTATGTAGTTGAGTACCTACTAATTCATGGCTGGTACTGACCAAATGAGCGCATAAGGTGTCTTTAGTGAGATGCCAACAAAGTAGGGGATATCGGTAGAGTTCCATATTTGGTAATTGGTAATCGGTAATGGGTAATGGATAATGGGTAATTGCAAAAATGACAACTATTTGATATTTTGATTCCATTCCTGATTACCCATTACCCATTACCAAATTAATGAGTGCTGTGTTTGTTAATCAGTTTTTCAAACGTTTCAAGCGAATCCACTAAAACGGCTTCTTTGTGAAGCTTGGATAACAGCGAGGTGTCATTAATCGCCTCAATCTTGGAGATGAGCAATACCGGTACGTGTTCAAAGCGAAGGGCTAAAATTTCCCTGATATCCTCACGGGATTTTTGCAATAAACCTAATTGAAGTCCTTGGCTGATTCCTTGCCCTATTCCTTGTTGAAGTCCTTGCCCCAGCCCTTGCTGAATTCCTTGTTGAACGCCTTTTTCAAGCCATCTTTTTTCAATACTGGTGATATATCGCACTTTTTTAGCCTCCTCATAGTCTTCAACAAAGTGGTCAAATTGTTGAGATAATTCCACCGGTAAAGCCAATACCCAGTCGAGAAAGTGATACAAATCGAGTATCTCTTGTCGAGAGTATTTGGCTTTTTGTAGTGCTTTGAATAATTCTACTTTCCAGTGATAACGTTGTTCTGGAAAACGACGTGTTTCTAACCCTTTGAGATGGGTTCTTACGACAATCGAAAACGGGTTATTTGATTTTTCGAGTTGTTTCCATTTGTCTTGATAGTCTAGCAATTTGACGATAGGAAATTTAAAGAATAATCGACAACCTAAGTCACTATAGCCATAACTTCTGGGCCGCCAATTTTTATCGCCATCGCCTAAAATCACCAAACTGATGATTTGTGGGCCATAGCGGTCATAGAGGCGGTAGTGGTATGTGAATATTCGTTTTGGAAAATCGGTTTCTCGTTGCCCTTGCACTTCAATGTGAATGTATAGCAGGGTCTCTTTACCATCTTTTCGCCACACTTTGACCAGTTTATCTACTAATCGACCTTTTTTGGTGGCGGCTTCTCGGACGACTTTTTGAAGTTCTTGATTGAGAAATTCATAACCTTGTATCCAATCAATCGCATCATATACGTTTGGATAAAAAAATTCCATAAAGTCTTCAAAATAGTTTTCAATCATTTCCTTCCATGGACTATCAAATTCTGTGCTTGGTTTGGTCATATTTAAAGAGTTATCCAAAGCTAAAACTTTGGAGATTGGAATCCAAAGCTTTAGCTTTTTGGATCGTTATAATTAATTAAGAAATATTTTACTACAAAATATAAATATAGTACAACGAATTAGGAACAGATCACAACGAATGCGGCAGATAACATAAGCTATTTCTTGAAGAAATAGTATTTGTAGGAACCAATAAAATTCGTTGTACTTCATTAATCCAAAAAAAAAGCCCCAAAGCACAAACGCGCTTTAGGGCTTTTTTTTATCTCCGATTGCCGGAGTCCAAAGCAAAGCTTTGAAAAATTATTGATTACACTCTGGCAAGTTATTTTCACACGCCAATTTATTGGCAACGGCCCGCAAGCAAGGGCCATGAACTAAAGTTCATGGCTTAAAGCTCAAGTCCCCTAAAGGGGACTACCTAACCAAGGGTTCAGTTGGCTTTAGCCAACTTGAGCTTTGAACCATGAGCTGGTAGGTGAGCTTGTCGAACTTTAGCTCATGGCTTTCATGGCTCATGGTTGCAATGAGTTTTTATTGATTACACTCAGGCAAATTATTTTCACACGCCAATTTATTGGCAACAGAAAGCAAATGATTGACAACTTCCTGAATCTTTTCAGGATAGACGCAATATTCTATGGCACCGACAACATTAGCCGGTATCCAACCTAAATCCTTTGCGCCGCTGTACCAATCGGCTTCACAAGCATAGCGGATTTGGAAAAAGCCTTCTATGGCATTTTTATACGGTGCTGGTGCGAAGCTGTTAGGAAATCCACCTGAAGCTTGAAACCTTAATGGATTTTTCCAAAGGTTACCATCATCAGGGCGGAATCTATCTATAGGGGTATAACCCTGAGTATCATTGGGTTCTGGTGCCAATGACCAGACTTCACCACATTCATTACCAATACACACAGGAGTCGGGGCAGGTGTTGATGGTTGTGACGGTGATGAGATTGAATTACTAAAAGGAATATGGCGAAATTTCAATCTGCCACCAGGGTTCCATAAAGCTACTTCGAGAGTCGCTATACTAGATGCTTGTGGTGAAACACCTTCAAAAACCACTTCTACCGGTACTGGACTACCTGTAATTAGTGTTTTCTCCTGACTTCCACTTGCAACAAATTTAATCTCAGATTCACGAGTTTCATTGCTGAGGTCATCAAACATTTTTGTTTCACCACCATAAAACTCCAGAACTCGGTTTTTGATGTTATTTGTTACAGTCAGTGAACACTTTACAGTTGTTCCGGTTTTATTACAACCTTGAAGTTCAAAAAGAAAATTATTCCATACCGTTTTTTGCTGAGGTTGTGGTTGTGAATTACTAAAGGAAAGATCCGCATCATGGAACTCAACATTACCACCTGGTTTCCACAGAACTACCTCGAGACTAACTATATCAGATGCCTGTGGGGAAACACCATCAAAAACAACCTTTGCTTTTATTGGTGTATCTGGGAGAATATTTTTTTCTTCCAACCCATTTGAGGTAAATTTGAACTCAGAATCGCGAATTTCATTGCCAAGGTTATCGAAGATTTTGGATTCACCATCGTAGAACTCCATGAGTCTTTTTTGTCCATTGTTCGTGATTGTTAAAGAACATGTTATGGTTGTCTTTATCCGATCACAACTTTGGATTTGAAAAACAAAATCTCTGACAGCCTGTGGTTGAATTGCCAAAATATCCGTACTGAAGCTAGTCAAAAATAAACTAGCCACAGCAATGGATTTAGATAATTTGTTCATTTTATAATGACATACCCTCCGTAAATCAATAAGACACGTTATTAAACAAAAATCAAAGTTAAAGAAAAATTTCCTTAACCTTAAGAGTGTTGAATTTGAGGCGTGGCGAGATTTCTCCCTCCCCCTTCGACAAGCTCAGGGACCACCTCCCGCTGGGAGGGGACCGCGCGGCGGCATTTTGCTATTCTTTGGTAAAAACGATAAATGACTATATTATCTATTATTTTTTTTGTTAGCTCATAATAGGAAAATGCCACTGAGCGGTTCCCCCTCCCAGCGGGGGGTGGTCCCTGAGCTTGTCGAAGGGGGAGGGAGAAATCTAGCGTGTACCACGGATTTTTTTTCTAACACCAAATTTCAACAAAGGATAATAATAACAAATTAGAAAAAATTGGCCAATATCAGGTCGCTTTTCAAAAGGTATTTTTTCAGAATGGCGTATTCAAACTAACAAAAAATATATTGAAATCAAACTGATATTTTTTTAGGCCGCTTGAAAAATATTTGCACTAAAATTTTTATGGAGACCATCAAATTTTTTAATGAATGATGAGAAATATTCGTGATGAAAAATGATAATGATACATAGTACAAAGGATTAGCGAAATAAACAGATTATATAGTGCGTTTTATGTTCTAATTTATCGTAAAATAAAAAATTTTTCTCCAACAAATAGCATTTCTTAAAGAAATACTATTTGTATCATTAGCTCAAAATAACAGAAATTCTCAATTCCTCATTTACTCTTCGCTATTTTTCTAGCCTTAATCATTTCAGCCAATTCTTTTTCAGTTTTTAAAACAGTACGATTCCGTCCTCGTTTTTTAGCTTCGTAGAGTGCTTTGTCTGCTAGTGTGAGCAGAATTTTCTGTGAAAATGGCGGACGAGTGGGTAAACTTGAAACACCTAAACTCAAGGTCACTATTTTATTCGGAGAACTTAAATGGGCGATTTTGAGGTGTTCTAGCTCTAATCGTATCGCTTCTGCGACTTTAACGGCACCTTCAGCCTTGGTATTGGGTAAAATCACCGCAAATTCTTCTCCACCATAACGGGCTACTAAATCTGAAGGGCGTTTGATTTGTTTACTAATAGCCTTAGCAATAACACGTAAACATTTATCACCTAATTGATGTCCATAAGTATCGTTATATAATTTAAAGAAATCTACATCGCACATAATTAACGTGATTGGTTTCTTTTCTCGTCTGGAGCGTTTCCATTCTTGGTCAAAATGTTCATCAAAACGACGACGATTAGCTATATTTGTTAAACTATCTAAACTGACTAAACGTTGTAATTCTTCGTTTGTTTTATGTAGTTCTTGTTCTATCTGCTTGCGATGAATAATATCTTGCGTCAATTCCTCATTAACTTTTTCCAATTCTTCTTCTAATTCTACGGTTCGATTTTCTATTTTTTCCAGCATGTTATCAAGATATTGGGTCAACAGGTCCACATTATCTTGATAGTTCGTAGAAAATGAATGAGAATTTTCACTATTAGGGTTACTTAATAATGATACATGGTTTGCTAAAGTCTGTTGTAAAGGAGAATAAATGGTTTGCTTGAGAACTAACAAGGTGATAATCAGTATGAGCAAATTAGAGATGAAAATAAACAGAAAGGTATAATGTATATTTGTGAGTCCTTTTTGGGTAATTTCTTGCGGCATTTTTAGGAGAATTAAAAAAGCCACTTTCTTATCAATATCAGGAAAAATAGTATAAATAAATCCATAATTTTTATTCAGTCCTTCGGCTTGATAGAAAGATTTCGTCGTTGCTTGGTTTAGAATTTTTTTGAAAGTATTAGATAATGATTCTTCTTGGTGATGAATAATTTGAAAATTAACTTGTGTTTGTTCAACCAACGTTGTTATAAGATGTTGATTGAAAAATTTTCCTATAAGTAAAGTACCTCGGATGGGCCCTTCATTATTACTCGTGAGGATGGGGCGAGCAGATATAATCATAGGCCCTTGTTTTGTTATAAAAATACCAGATATCGTCAATTCAGATAATAGGGTTTGATTTGATTGATGTGGTATAAGGGAATGTCTTTCAGATAAACCTTTAGGTGAAAAAGCCGCTAAATGAATTTCTGTTTCTAAATCCAAGTCATAAGTTTTACCCCAGATCATTTGACGATCAGTATTATAGATGTAAATCAGATTAAGAGAATTATCGATATAAGTACTTATACCTAAATTACTTTCTATATATTCTTTAGATAAGTTTTCGGTGAAGTGATAAGTATCGTCCCATGCTGCCCAATTATGACATAAATAATCCAGATAACGTATTTCCCTTTTAATGGCACTCACGGAACGTTCTAAATTTTTTTCAGCTTCATAATGTTCGATTTTTAAAAAGCTAGGCAAAATAATAAATTGTTGAATGGCAGAATCTATTATGCCGTATAAAATAAAAACGCTCAGTAAAATTAAAACAAAAATTGATTTAATTGACATTTTTTAATGATTATTTAGAATTTAAAACATCTGGTGTGGTTCAATGGCGTTGACGACCATTACTTAGCCTTTCATCAAAGGTGATGAGGCGTTTTTTTTGGAAATGTGATCTTGTCAAAATAAACAACATGATGGTGGCAATAAAAAGACATTACCCACCCAACAAGCCATACCTGACCAGTTTTTAAAACCGGTCAGGTTTAAAAAATTCCAGAAAAATAATTATCCCAAACGGAAATCTTAAGAAATCCTATTTCTTTAAGAAATCGGATTTCTCTCACGCCCCCAAATTTTTTTCCGGGAGAATTTATTTTTTGGATATTCCTTATACCCCTAATAAAGCAGCAGCAACAGCATCCCCCATTTCACGGGTATTGACCAGTTTTTGTCCTGGTTCTTGAATGTCTTTGGTACGCAGTCCATCACGTAAAACCTGATTGACCGCATGTTCAACTTTGGTAGCGAGTTCTGATTGATTGAGGCTATAACGTAGCATCATTGCAACGGATAAAATGGTCGCTAGCGGATTGGCGATATTTTGACCGGCAATATCGGGCGCGGAGCCATGAATCGGTTCATACATGCCTTTATTATTGGCATCTAAAGAAGCAGAGGGTAATAAGCCAATGGAACCAGTGAGTTGTGAGGCTAAGTCGGATAAAATGTCGCCAAACATGTTGGTTGTTACCATCACATCAAATTGTTTTGGGGCGCGTACTAGTTGCATTGCGGCGTTATCGACATACATGTGCGATAGTTGCACATCGGGATAATTTTGGCCTACTTTGGTGACCACTTCGCGCCATAATTCTGTTGTTTCTAGCACATTGGCTTTATCAATAGAACAGAGGCGTTTTTGGCGTTTTTGGGCACTGTCAAAGGCAACTCGTGCAATACGTTCAATTTCGCTTTCGCTGTAAACGAGGGTATTGATGCCTTGTCGCTCGCCATTGTCTAAAGTGCGAATGCCACGCGGTTGCCCAAAATAAATACCGCCGGTCAATTCACGCACAATCAAAATATCTAAACCTTCCACCACTTCTGGCTTGAGCGTTGAGGCATTGGCTAATTCTGGAAAGAGTAAAGCGGGTCGTAAATTGGCAAATAATTCTAGTCCAGAGCGCAAACCTAATAAGCCTTTTTCAGGACGGATTGAAATATCCAAGGATTCCCATTTGGGCCCACCAACGGCCCCTAACAATACTGCATCGGATTTTTTGGCTAATTCTAAAGTTGCTGGAGGCAATGGATGTCCAGTAGCATCAATGGCAGCACCACCCACTAAGGCTTGTTCGAGTTGTATGTCCAATCCAAAGGCATTTTGTAAGGTTTCTAATACTTTGATGGCTTCTGCGACAATTTCGGATCCGATGCCGTCGCCTGGCAGTATTGCAATGGTTTTTGTCATCTTTTATCAGTTATCAGTTATCAGTGAACAGTTATCAGTGAACAGTTATCGTAAACAAAAGTATTTCGACTATAGAATTTCTCGATTGAATGAGTGCATTTAATGTTATTTAAATCATTGATAATTAAAATATTAAACTCTATAACTCGGTAACACAATAAACTCGAAAACGCTATATATTGAAATTCCTTTTGTTTCATTTTTATTTACCAGGCAGGTCATTTCGAGTAAGGTGAGAAAATATTTCAAGATTTCTAAGCGAAGCTCGAAATAACAACCTTCCTTTCGGTTTTTCTTGAAATGAAGTAACGAGACAAAAGAAGCTTTGTGTGTAACTTTAGTTATAAAATTTCTTCTGGGGTTAGGTAAATATCGGCTGAAATTGGTTTCTCAACTTGTCCCAATGGTTTGAATTGCAAATTCTTTGGCAGTTTTTGGTTAATTTCTGCAAAAGCTTGTCTAATTGATGTGGTTGCTGAATCAAGTTCTTCAAGTGCTTCAATGTCATCTTCAAGGTGTTCACCTAACCCGGGCGTACTATCTAAAAAACTAGCCGCGTCTTCTCCTGACATGCGATCATGAATGACAACTAAATGATCACGAATGGCTTCCCATTCTGCAACCGGCATGGATGTGGTTTTGATAAAGCTGTCTTGACAGGCTTCACTGAGGCCCTCACTTGCTGAATCTATAACCAATGATCGGGCAATGTCTAAATCTGATTGGTCCAATTCAATATCAGCAGACGTAACGAATCGTTGAAGTTCTTCTTCGGTCAAATATCCTTGAAGGTTACGCCAATCCATTTCTTCTGCATAAAGTGATTCTATCAAGATTGGAAAATTTTCTGGTGTGACTGGCTCATAAGGTTCAACACTTCGTTTTTTTCTGATTTCGTCAATCAATTCAAAGATGGAGGTATCTTTTAGAAAGTATTTTGGGTGATTAGGATGAACATTAAAACATTCGCCATATTGAGCATTAGAAACGGTTAGCGTTTTTCCTGATGTGTATTTCCAAAACGCTTCACTCCAAATACCAAATTTAGGATGTTCATGTAAAATAACAGTTAAGCCATCTTCTTGACTCACGAAACTGGCTTGCGTTCCACCATGAATGGGATGGAGTAAAAATTGGTACTGAACTGAACTGTGCGTATTTGGTACCATATAAGTCCCAACTGATTTGAAACCTTGTGCCATCATTTCGTTGATAATGGGTTCAATCTGTTCAGGATTTGTCCATTCTGGTTCCGAAAGGCGAATCAATTTAATTCGAGCTGGTGCTTTAAAACCATGCAAACCGCCATAAAATGAGTCCAGTTGCGATAATTTCTTAACTCGTCGTGTTGCTCGAACAAAAATAAAAACATAAATGCCAACAACAAAAAGAATAATAAGAAAGAGAATGCCAAGAATTTGTAAAAAAAAAGCCATATTTGTGAGTTCCTACAAATGCTATTTCTTTAAGAAATAGTATTTGTTAGTCGTGCGTCATAGGTGTTCATGGTTTTTTTAATCCTAGGTGTAGAAAGATGCTTCGCGTCTCAACCTATCTGTCGGGTTACGCTTCGCTAACCCGACCTACCTATATCAGTGAACAGTTACCAGTGAACAGTTACCAGTTATCAGTTATCAGTTATCAGTTATCAGTTACCAGTTATCAGTTATCAGTGACCAGTTATCAGTTATCAGTTATTTCATAACACAAATACTATTTCTTAAAGAAATAATATTTGTTGGTCGTGCGTCAATTATTTTTTGCTACGTTCCTTATGCACAATGTTTATATTCAACACGGGTAACTGGTAACTGGTCACTGATAACTGATAACTGATAACTGATAACTGATAACTGATAACTGGTCACTGAAAAAGCCAAGGGGTTTCTTGTTTGCGCCGATTTTCGTAAGTCCTAATTTCATCGGCATGTTGTAAGGTGAGACCAATTTCATCTAGTCCATTGATTAAACAATGTTTTCTGAAATTTTCTATCTCAAAACGCCAATTTTCGCCGTTTGGATCGGTTATTGTTTGGGTTTGTAAATCAACGGTGAGTTTATAACCGAGTTTTGCATCAACCGCTTTAAAAAATGAATCAACAATTTGTTCATCTAAAACAATGGGCAATATGCCGTTTTTAAAGCAGTTATTATAAAAAATATCAGCAAAACTGGGCCCAATAATAGCCCGAAAGCCATAATCTAGTAATGCCCAAGGCGCATGTTCCCGACTAGAACCACAACCAAAATTCTGGCGTGTCAATAAAATTTGGGCCCCTTCATAGCGCGACTGATTAAGCACAAAATCTTGATTTAATGGGCGATTAGTGCAATCTTGCCCGGGTTCGCCATGATCCAAATAACGCCATTCATCAAATAAGTAGGGCCCAAACCCAGTGCGATGAATCGATTTTAAAAATTGTTTAGGAATAATGGCATCTGTATCAATATTGGCACGTTCTAAAGGGGCAACTATACCGGTTAAAGTCGTAAAAGCATCCATAGTCAGTTATCAGTTATCAGTTATTCAGTTATCAGTTATCAGTTATCAGTTATCAGTTATCAGTTATCAGTTATCAATTATTTACTCATGTTATAGTGTTTTTTTTGATTGAGTAAAATATACTTAATATTATTCAAGTCATTGATAATTAAAATATTCACTCAAAAGCACAGTAACATAATAAACTCGAAAACACTATAAACAAACGCTATAAAGACGCGGTAACGCATTAAAACGCAAAAACGCTATATCACTGTCACTCGCGCAAAGCGACGTTTGCCGACTTGATAAATGTGCGTTGAAGTTTGTGGAATTTTTAAGTCACGATCAGTAATTTTTTCGCCATCAATTTTGACCGCATTTTGTTTAATCATCCGGATCGCTTCCGAAGTGCTTGGCGTTAATCCGGCTTGTTTTAGCAAATTGGCTATTGGAATTTCTTCAGTTTCAATGGTTAACGTCATTTCAGGCATATCCTCTGGCATTTCATGTCGCTTAAAGCGAGCCACAAATTGTTCATAAGCCTGAATTGCAGCTTGTTGGCTATGAAAACGCGCTACAATTTCTTGGGCAAATTCTACCTTAATATCACGCGGATTCGCACCCTCTTCAACCAATTTTTTCCAATTCTCAATCTCAGCCGGCGTTTTAAAACTCAACAATTCTATATAACGCCACATTAAAATATCGGAAACGGACATAAGTTTACCAAACATTTCATCCGCTGGTTCATCAATCCCAATGTAATTGCCTAATGATTTGGACATTTTTTGTACGCCATCCAAGCCTTCTAAAATTGGCATGGTTAATACAACTTGCGGCGTTTGCCCATAATGTTTTTGCAATTCACGCCCAACTAATAAATTAAATTTTTGATCCGTACCACCCAACTCAACATCGGCTTGCAACGCAACTGAATCGTAACCCTGTATTAATGGATATAAAAATTCATGAATCGCAATCGGTTGTTCACCATTATATCGTTTGTGAAAATCATCGCGTTCCAACATTCGTGCGACGGTATGTTGTGCCGCTAATTTTATCAAACCACTAGCATCCATCTTATTCATCCATTCCGAATTAAAACAAATTTGCGTTATATCCGGATCGAGAATTTTATAAATTTGTTCTTGATAAGTACGTGCATTTTCTTGCACTTCTTCAGACGACAACGATTGACGAGTCACATTCTTACCAGTGGGATCACCAATCATACCAGTGAAATCACCAATTAAAAATAAAATGGTATGTCCTAATTGTTGAAATTGGCGCAATTTATTTAATAGCACCGTATGTCCTAAATGTAAATCCGGTGCCGTTGGATCAAAACCGGCTTTTATACGCAGCGGTTTACCACTTGCTAATTTAGTGCGTAATTCCTCTTCAAGTAAAATTTCATGAACACCTTGTTTAATTTGAATTAATGCATCTGCTGTTGTCATCATTTCACCTTATTATTCTGACCAAAAATATAGTATTTTTAAAAAACTTTCTGAATCCAAAATTTATTTTGGAGCGATTTTTTGGTAAAACGCTTTAATATCTACATTATCTGGTAATCCCGCCACTTGCCCATCGCCCAACTCCACAATCATCCAACCCAATTCTTGAGATTTTGCAACATCCATTGTAAAAAAATGACTATTAACCAATTGAGCTACTTTTTCAAATTTTTTTAGGGGTAACTCCATTTGAGGATATTTTTTTTCATACCAATAGGGAAAAATGGCTATTGGTTTTTTATGCCAGAAAAAAATTCGATATTCTAAACTCAAAGGCATGCCACTTTTAGGATGCCTACCAATAGATTCAAATGGCACATATTCACGAAAAACCAATCCACCTTCAGGATGTCCTTGTAATTCAAGAAAACGTTGTACTACTTTTGAAACAGCGATGTCATCGATAGCCGAAGAAATAAAACAGGCATCATGCCAATAATGTTTTTGCGATTTGACATAATCTTTGAGAATAATCGGGCAATCTCCGAATGGCTCTAAAGTTTTCATAATCGCTGTTATCGAAAAATCTTCTTGACGCAAAAATTGTTGCTCAGGAAAAACTTTTGCATCAATCCCATTTTTGACCCAAACCGTTTTAGGAGTCATTTCTTGAATAATCGAATAATTTTCTGGTAAATAATGACAATGTTGATACTGCATGGGTGTATTGATGAGTTTTATCCCATGATGTTCAAGTGCATGATAAAAAATAGCATATTGCTCAGGAGTCATCATCCACCCTCTATAAATAGCCGGACGATACTGTTTCGTTTTTGGAATCCGTTTCAATGCTTTTTCAATATCATGATCATCAACTAAAGCTTCATAATTGATAATAGAATAATATAATAAAGAACTAGAAACGACTCTGGCTTCACGAATATAATCACTATCAACATTTTGGGGATTTAAAGGATTGGCACAAAAAATAATTTCCATTTGCTATTATTTGCTATTGTTGTTACCGAGCTACATGACTTCACTTATTCGCTATTCGCTATTTGGTAGCGATGCAATGTAAGAGTGATGTTTAGGAATGAGGATTTAATGGTTCGACAAGCTCACCAACAAATTTCCAAAACTTTTGAGCCAAACCTGCCAGGTTTTAAAAACCTGGCAGGTTTAATGATCGAGGCAAAAGTTTCTTTGAAACTTTTGCCTCGATCGGGTTTTATTTAATCCTCATTCCTTAGAAAGAATGGTATCATTTCTTGCTTAGCTCGAAATAACAGAGAAATTAGAAAATGAATAAAAACTTAAACTATCGATTTTATAGACTTCTCTTGATCTCAAAATGACAAATCTCACCCATATTGTAGGCTACCCCCGCTATTTTTATCTATAATCGGAACTTAGCCAATTAACAAATGAAATTCATTGAATATTTAGTGAGTTATTAATTTCAAGCCTTATCAAAGCAACATTTTTAAAAGCATAAAATCAAAGAGTTATATTTATAGTGCGTAAGTCCTATATCAATGATAAAAAAATATTTGTAGACATGTTCATACCCATTTTATACAATGTTTTTGGTAATACTTTGTAAGGCTAGGCTATATCTTATGAAATTTCAGTCATTATACGCTGTTTGGCTTTTATTGATAATTGATTGATTTTTCCAGGTACCAAGTGATAAATATGTGCGTCCAACCTTTAGAAAAGTTGCACATTGCGTACAATTTCAATGTTATTCCCACAAAACTTACGCACCTAAAAAATTATTTCAATATAGTTATTATTGGGTTGTGGAAAATTAAGTATTAGTTATGATCTCTAGTAAGTGTGTCAGTCCTTTCATTATCAAAACTATTAAAAATGCCCCATTTTAGTAGGCATCCAAAATGATTTGTGAAGTTTAGCGGAGCTTTCTTTCGGTTCCGAAAACCAAAATCCTTCCTTTTTTCTAACCGGGTTAGGGGGGATTTTACAATGAATGAAGGAACATACAAATTATTCTTCTAAAAATAATATTTCAAAATTGTCACGAAATAATCGACATTCATGACGGAGACTTTCTTTATGATGAAAAAATGGTGGGTTGCAGGTACGTTAGTACTTTCTATGTCTTGTGTCAATTCTTATGCCGTTGAACCGGTGACAACCGGGATTGCAGCAGCAGGTGTAGCTGCTAAAGCAGCAGTAGAAGGTACAGCTGCTGCTGCTAGTGCAGCAACCGCAGCTGGACTTATTGGTGCTGGTGCTGCCACAGCCCTTACCGGTGCCGGAGCCGGTATTGCCGTTGGATATGGTGGTGCTGAGCTGATGAATAATCAGTACTTTAATGAGTGTCAAGAAAGACAAGTCGCATGTGATAAAGCAAGAGTCGGTACTCGAGTCGGTGCCACAGTTGGAACACTGGGTTCAATAGCCGCTTTATGGGGAGCAGGTGGTGCGAGTGCGAGTGGTTTAGCATGTATTGGTAGTATGTTAGGTGGCGGTGCAATTGCTGGTACCGCAGCACTTATTGCTGCACCGGTGGTTGTCGCAGCACTCGCAGGTGCTGGCACTTATTGGTGGCTTGCTGGTGATGACGCTGAAAAAGCGCCTGATGAAGAGGGTGATATCAATGAACTAGCAACAGCTACAACACCTGCTGATGTTGTCACAGATACCGAAGTGGTAGCGAACGTTCCTACTGAAGAAACAACGACAATTGAAGAAGAAACTACTGACGTGGCAGTTAAAGAAGAAACCACTGATGATACTGCGACAGTTGAAGAAGAAACCTCTGATGATGCTGAGGCAGTTGAAGAAGAAACCACTGATGATACTGCGATAGTTGAAGAAGAAACCACTGATGCTGAAACCACCCCTGAAGAAGAAACCACTGAAGAAGCTCCAGCTACCGAAACGCCTTCTTAATTAATTAGCTCAAACGGTTTTTTTCTAGTTCCCACGCAGCACCAAAAGTTCGTGGGGTGGCAAAAGAAGTCTTTTGTTGCCTACCCCAAAATATACCGCACCGTTTGGTGGAGGGCAATAAAACACATTGCCCTCCAACACATCAATTAAGCCCCACAACACTTCTTATATTTCTTACCACTTCCACAAGAACAAGGATCATTACGTCCAATTTTTGGCCCTGTTCTCATTTCGGCATAGCGCGGTTCTGTTTCAGGTTCAGGTTCGGATATCAATTTAGGTTCTTCATTCTCTTGCCGTTTGTTATCAAAGCAAGACCAATCTTTCAGTTCCCTGATAGTGTCATCAATCAGAGTATAATGATCGTCATTTTGAAGCTTTTCTAAGGTTTTCTCCTTGCCAAGTGCATAACTTTTTTTCAGAGCTTCTTCATGAAGCCCTAAAATGTTTATATCCTTAGTCAAAAGGACTTCTTCCGTCAAACCTTCCTTGGCGACTTGTCGAATTTCTGCATCAACTTCTTCAGGATATAAATCCATACAGACATAGACTAAACTGTTCCAAGTAAACGATGGTTTTCTTTCCAACTTCCCAAACAACGTTTGAAAATAAGCCATCACCTCGTCACGAGATTTCTGCCCACACACGACTAAAGTCACAAATGTTCTTATTCCCGCATCTCGCACATACTCATTCACCTGCTCATCTTCAATTAAGTTTTTCAGTAACGTATCATCACCGTCATAGACAGAAGCCAAAATACGATGCAAATCTTCAGTGACAACATCGCCGGTTATCTCTAAAGAAATTTTCCCAGGAAGAGAGAAAAAATTGACAATGATTGGATAAGCGCGTTGTTCTCGAAATTGAGCGAATAAATACAAAGCATAAATATGCAACATCAGATTGTCATTGTCGCGCTGTTCATAGGCATATTTTTCTGTCGTTTCCAAATAACCTAATAACCTAGGAGTCACTTGTTCACGAAGTTCAATCGCTTTTGTTAAAGCCTCGCGTGGAAAAATACCACTATTAATGGTTAATTCAAAGAGAGCATTGCTCACTTGTTCATCGTTTTCAGACCGAAAAGAAAACATGCCACTTTTCATATCCGCAATAGCATCCTCAATCAGCGAATAGTTTCTGGGTAACCGTTTGAGTATACGTTCCTTAGTCAGAGCTAATTGATGTTCGACATGTTCAAGCTTAATAAACCAACCTTTCACTAATTCATCAGCATAAGCTTGTTTAATTTCCTCATAAAGTTCTTCAGGATGCAGTGCAGTGGAATGTTCAACTAACAGCTCCCAAATGGTTTCATTTTCAGGTTTGCGTGTCAGTTTTTCCTGGAATAAGGTTTTAAAATACGCCAAAACGTCTTCACGGGATTTTTCGCCACTTTGAACTAAGCAAACCAGTGCGCCGATTGCCTCGCCCCGGGCATACTTATAAGCGTCATCATTTTCAATCAAGCTTTTTATCAAACGATCATCGCCACCGCAAACGGAAGCCAAAATGCGTCCAATATTGTTAGCAACATCCTCAGTAACTTCCAGGAAAAACTCGTCATCTTCAGAAATTGAAAAAAAATCGACAATCAGCGGATAAGCTTGCTTTTCTCGAAATTGTGCCAATAAATACATGGCATAGAAAGGTGCACGATATTCGGATTGTTCCCATAACTCATCAGGATTTTCCTTTGCCTGTTCAATGATTTGCAACAGTTCTGGGATAATTTGCTCACGGTGAGCAATCGCAGCGGTTAAAGTTTCATAAGGCAGTTGTTCATGAACCGCTTTTAATTGCGTTAAAATGTCTTGTGTCATAAAGTACAACGGATTTTTTTTCGTGATCCAAAGCTAAAGCTTTGGACTCCAGAACAGTGCTTTGGAGTCCAAAGCTTTAGCTTTGGGTAATTGCCAATTCGCCAAAGGCAAATGTCTATGAAAAAATAATAATGATATAATAATAATAAAAATAGGTTTCATTAATGTTTTAATAACATTTTACCTTATTTCTATCAATAAGTCCTTATGCCCACCATCCCCCTAGAATTTCCAGTCCTTGTGACTCCTTCAAAAGAAGGCTACCACCTACGTCCCTTATTTCTCAGTAGTCCAAATCGTCAGGCTAAACGTTTTCGTGACGCTGTGGATTTACTTCAAAGAGATGTCCGCCGACAATTTCGGAACTTTGAAATGGAACGTGAGACGATTGATGAATTATTGTGGTTTGCTTTTAATCCTAAACTCAAATCTGAATTGAAAAAATTCTGTTTTGCCCTTGGACCTTATATGGTATTTGGCCATTTTTTTGTAATACGTTTTTCAGTCAAAAATCATCAAATTGTTTGCTTGCCAGCATTTGATAATTTTTTTGCCATTATCAGCGAAAATACTTTTGAATATGGTACGTTTACTGAGCAGGTGATGAATATACTGCATGATTGTTTACAGGAGCAACGCCGCGCCGATCCCAGTAATTTTTCTCCTAATAATTATTATGCCGGTGGCACAGAATTTGTTACCACGATTTCTATGCCAATTGTTGCCAAACGGGCCAAATTTCCATTTGAAAGTCAATTAGATACGCTGTTTGCCTCGGCAGCAGGTCAACCACAACATTTTTCGGGAGCCACTGAATTAGCACGTGTTGGAACCAATTGGCACGATGATTATCCGCATCGACTAAAACGGGCTTCATTGTGTGATGCACAAGTAGAACGGCTTAGCAAACTAATTTTTGGACCGACGATGACGACGGTAGTAATTGTCGGTCCTCCCGGCTGTGGACGCACAACCGTGTTACATGAAAGTTATTATCGCTATATTCAGGAACAGGAAACAAAATCGAAATCTCGTGCCGCAACAATTTGGCATATTGATCCTAATCGCGTGATTGCCGGTATGAGTATTGTTGGTATGTGGCAACGGCGATTTGAAGCGATTTTAGAATATATCATAAAAGGTAATCCAAAATTACCACTCAATGCACGTCCTCGCTTGTTTGTTGATAATTTAGTGGCCTTATTTCGAGTCGGTAAAAGTGCCCAAAATTCATTAACGCTCAGTGATGTGCTTAAACCTTACTTAGAACAACGCGCATTAACTTTTATTGCCGAAGTGAGTCCAGAAGAGTGGAATGTGGTCATGGAAACTGATCGTCGTTTTGCCGATTTATGTCAAGTGTTTCGCTTGAATGAACCCAATATAGCGGATACTGCCCGTATTGCACTTAAAGAACGGGCCCGGTTGGAATCGGTGCATGAATGCGAAATTGAAAATGAGGCGATAGAACGTCTATTTGCTTTGACCCATTCTCTCCTACGAAACACAGCACGTCCCGGCAATGTGGTCAGTTTCATGGAACGACTTGCCACAAAACATCGTCATGGTCACATTGGCATTGCCCAAGTTGAAACGGCGATTAGTGAAATCAGTCGGATAAGTAGCAAATTACTTGATCGCCAAACAATCTTACGTCAAGAAACGGTTCAAGCCATCCTTTCTGCACAATTGATTGGTCAACCAGAAGCCGTTAATTGTCTGGTTGAAGTCATACAAACCGTTAAAGCGGGCCTTCAAGACCCGAAGAAACCGATGGCAACTTTGCTTTTTATTGGGCCAACTGGTGTCGGTAAAACTCAAGCGGCTAAAGTGTTGACTCGTTATTTATTTATTGAGGAATCACAATTAATACGACTTGATATGAATGAGTTTGTGACGGAATCGGATGTTGGACGATTGATTGGGAGTTGGTCCCGTCCAGACGGTTTATTAACAACGCAAATACGTCATCAACCCTTCTGTATTTTGTTATTGGATGAAATTGAAAAAGCGCACCCGGCAATACATGATTTATTATTACAAGTCTTGGGCGAAGGACGATTGACAGATGCTTTGGGCCGTACGACTGATTTTACCAATACTATCATCATTTTGACCTCAAACTTAGGGGCACAACAAGCCAGTCGCCATTTGGGTTTTCTTAAAAAAGACGCGCAAAATCAAGCCTCAAGTTATAAAGCAGCTGTTGAAGATTTTTTTCGTCCCGAATTATTAAATCGTATTGATCGTCTGGTCGTTTTTAAATCATTGGAATTACCCGATGCTATTGCTATTACTCGTCTACAATTGGAAGATTTATTACAAAGAGATGGTTTTGTACGTCGTACTACTATCCTAAACATTTCTGAACCGGCATTAATGGCGGTCGCGCAACGTGGTTTTGATACGGTTTTAGGTGGACGGGCCCTTAAACGTGCGATTGAACGGGACTTAACGGCATTAGCGGCCACACAATTAGTTGGATTAACAGCAACACAACCGATTTTACTGGATATTGATTGGAAGGATGGACATTTACAACCTCGTGTGACTGCTTTGCAGCCAATCTCTCAGGATGAGCATATTCCTCAATTTCAGCAATCAATGACTTATGAAGATGTCAATCGTTTGCTTGAGTGGGTTTTGCAATTAAGAGAACAGCTATATCGTTTACGGGATATAGAAGAACAGGGTGCTAATAAAAACGCACCAACCGATAAAGTCGGGTTACTGTTATCAATGCAAGAAGAACTTTTTGACCTTAAAGAAGAATTGGATAATATTCTGTGGGCAATAGAAACCGCACGTGATCCTGAAGAAGCCCGTTTTACGACTCACTCGACACAACAATTTGGATGGACTAAAGAACACTATATGGGTAGTGCTGACTTTTATGCACATCAAGATATTCGTGATTATTTAGAAGAAATGTATGTTGTGGCCCCTAAATTGATTCAAGAATCTAATAGTAAATGGTTGAACTTATTAATTAATAGTACATTTATACACTTTTTCAGTCGGGGATTAGCACTAAACCAACAGGACGAATTTCAATTAACACTATATTCACGCGTTCATGGTAGTGGTGAAAAGGAATTGGATTATTTGTTAATCGCTTACGAAAAAGCACTGATTCATTTGGGCATAGAAACAACACCTTTGCCTAAAAAAGAGCTAGATTTTCGTTACTTACAAATGAAAGGCCCTCGTTTAAAAACATTATTACATAGCGAGGAAGGTATTCATTTATTTCATCCAACGGATGGTAATGCGTTGCCTATTCAAGTTAGCCTTAATCCCTTGAATCTTGAAATTATGTCTACGACCAAAACACTACCGATTATTCGTAACTATGCACTGCCAACAAAGGATGGGAAAACTGGCATATTAACCGATTTACGCACTGGCATGATGAATCGCAGTATCATTGCACCGTATGAATGGGCTTTACTTTGGTATACCCAATTACCGGTTGAAGAACGATTACCCTTCTAATATAGCGTTTTTGCGTTTAACGCGTTACACTTCGGCAAGCTCAGTGCAGGCAGCGTTATAGCGTTTTTTATTTAATGATGAATAATTTAAACTAAATTAATTGTACTTATTTAATCGGAAATTGCTATATTTAATTTTCATTCCTTAGCGTCAGCGTCAGCGTATCGGCCCCTAATTAATAACTCATGTTACGCACAGTGCTTCAACCAGAAAACCCCCTTTAACCCTAATATTTTTTATCGGCACGATCTCTCCCTCCCCCTAACCCCCTCCCGCTGGGAGGGGGGACAGTCCAGTGCCATTTTCCTATTGGTTAGCTATAACAAGATAGATAAAATAAAATACAGTCAAAATATTGTTTTTAAAACTATTTAATGACTCTCGTTTTAGCTAAAGATAGCAAAATGGCACGGCGCGGTCCCCCCTCCCAGCGGGAGGGGGTTAGGGGGAGGGAGAGATCGTGGTTCTAAAAAATAGCCTCAGTTAGGAAAGATTTTTCTTGAAATCAAGAAACAAGCTTTTTGAAGCATTGTGCGTAACATGAGAATAAAAAGAGATTTCTAAATGAAGCTCGAAAATGACAAACTCTGTGCCAATTTTTGAAGCACGGTGCGTAACATGAGTTAATAATTTTGGGGCCGATTAGCGAAGCGTTATCTACCTACAAATCTGGGTAGTTTTTTTTACAAAAGTTCACACCATTACCAATTACCAATTACCAATTACCAATTACCAATTACCAATTACCCATTACCCATTACCCATTACCCATTACCAATTACCCATTACCCAATCAAATTGAGGTCACATTCTTTCAGACAAGTCTAAAATAAAATGGAAAATCAACAATCAGTCGATGTCGTGATTATAACGGCTCTTGAAAAAGAACGGGATGCTGTTTTGCGTTATTTGAATGTTTATGAAACCGTGCAAATTAAAAATCATACGGTATACCATTTACCTCATCATCATACAGAAAGTGCTTATCATGTAGTTGTATCGTGCATAGGAAAAATGGGAAATGTTGAAGCTGGCATTGCTACAACTTTAGCCATCTTAAATTTGAATCCAAGCATCATTATTCTTACCGGTATCATGGGTGGCGTAGAAAAAAGAAATGAACGGTATTTAGGAGATTTGATAATACCTGATCAAATTGTGGGTTATGAGCAAGGCAAAATAACTGACCAAGGTACAGAACGGCGAGACGATCCGTTACGTCCAGATTATACGCTTTTAACAAAAGCAAAAAATTTGCCGTTAATCACCAAACCGAGCATTACTCGTCCTGATGGCAAAGATAAACTTCCTCAACTTCATTTTGGAACCGTTGCTTCTGGTGAAAAGATAGTTGCGGACACCCAAACTGTTCCAAAGCTACAAAACAATTGGAGAAAATTAATTGGCATAGAAATGGAAAGCTATGGTGCGGCTTTAGCAGTCTATCAAGCTGAATCCGATATTAAATTTCTTATGGTCAAAGGCATTTGTGATTGGGCCAACCCCGATAAAAATGATGACTGGCAGGAATATGCGGCGGATGTGGCAGCCGCTTATGTGGTCAATTTTTTGAAAAGCAAGCCGCTTGATTGTCAATCTCAACAAACGGTTAACCAAACCAAACCTTTTCCTGAAACTTTATGTTATTTACCAGATCGTCAAGGTCAAAAAGATAAGTTAAAAATAACGATTGCAGATTATCAAAAATGGAATACTAACGAAAAACGTCCACTACTCTGTCTAATACATGGTAATGAAAACGAATATAGTAATTTTATAGAAGGATGCTTGCTCAAGGACTTTTTGCGTCATGATATTTATCTTTCAAAATATTTTTATAATCCAGTCAAGTTTAAGGAAATAAAGTTTTCACTTGAAACAACTCCTACGATTGATAAATTACATCAACAGATACTGATGCGATTAGTGGAGATAATAGGTGTTGAGCCTGAAAAAGAGGCGATTGCTAAAGAATTTGCACGGTACAATCAACCCATCGTTGTTTATACTCGTATCAATACTACCCATTTAGATGGTTGGAAAGAAGACAAGAAAGAAATTATTGATGGATTTATAGACTTTTGGGCCCAGTGGCCTAAATCATTAACTCAACGTCATCCCTTTCTGGTTTTCTTATCCTTTATTTATGAAAATGAAGGAAACAAAACCTTATCTCTTTCAGGTGTTAAGAATTTCTTTCGCGCTAAAAAAAGGCAAGCCACTAATTTAATGGTACAAGACAGAATTCAAGAATTAGGAGAGATGTTTGTCACGCTAAAAGATTCTTTAAAACATAAAGGGGTTTATGCGGTGGTATTACCACAACTTGATAGTGTGGACTGGACATCTCTTGAAAACTGGACAACAAACTACGAAGAGCTAATCAAACCCTATCACGATATCCAAGCTTTACAACACAAACTGAAATTTTTTTACGACGATAACGGTAAAAAATCAATCCCAATGAATAAGTTAGTTTCTGAATTAAAACGAATATTAATCAACCCAAACCAATAAAGGTTTACCAAACATGGATTTTCCTTTTTACAAAAAAGAACTACCAGAGCCACCTGCTAAACCGGTTGAATTACCAAGAACACGCCCGACTAGCGAAATACGTCCAGAAACCTATAGGCCGGATGATGGATTAGTGGATGCTGTCAATGTCGCGTTATTATTGGGGCAACCGCTTTTGTTGACGGGAGAACCGGGGACTGGCAAAACCCATCTCGCCTATCATGTTGCGTGGCAATTTGGTTTACCAGTGCTTAAATTTGAAACCAAATCCGATCATAAAGCCCAAGATTTGTTTTATATTTATGATGCACTGCGGCACTTTCATGCCGTGCAAGTGGCCCAAGCCAATCAACAACCGCAAAGCACTGATGCTAAAGAATATTTGGAATATACTGCCTTAGGCAAAGCAATTCTTTTGGCGAATGAATTGGAAACCGTGAAGCGATTTATGCCTACCTCGTTTATTAAAGAACATCCAGGAAAACCGCAACGCTCTGTCGTCTTGATTGATGAAATCGACAAAGCCCCGCGCGATTTTCCTAACGATATTCTCAATGAAATTGAACATAGCCACTTTCGAGTCCCAGAATTAGGTATTGACGATAAAATTCGCGTAACTGATGATCGCTTTAAACCAATAGTCATTCTCACCAGCAATTCCGAAAAACACTTGCCGGCTGCCTTTTTGCGTCGTTGTGTTTACTACAATATTCCTTTTCCAACAAAAGAGGTGTTAAATCAAATTGTAGAAAAACGATTAGGAGACATTGCCAAAAATAGCAGTGAATTTCTACCGGATGCGTTAGCGTTATTCTTTAATTTACGAGAAGAATTGAAAGAAAAACCCGCCACCGCCAAATTCTTAAATTGGTTAATGACTTTGCACAAAATGTTTAAAGGGCCCAATGTGGCCCAATATACCTATCCCAATGATTTAACAAGGACATTGAGTACTTTAGTGACCAACAACGATGATCAAGAATTGGCTAAAAAGATTTTCGAGGACTGGCTTAAAGATCAAAAATAGGTAAGTAATGTAGGTCAGGTTAGCAAAGCGTAACCCGACACATTTCTCTGAGCTATCTTTATCACTATAGCAATCCTAAATGATTTATATCTGGTTCCAACGCTCCAGCGTTGGAATCCATCCGTGACGCTCCGCGTCACTCCTTATAACTCATTTAGGATTGCTATATAACTTTGAACAAGATTACTTGTTGTCTGAATCAGGATGTGCGACACGTTGACCATCCTGATTCAGACAAGTAAGATAATAAAAGGAAATCAATATGCAAATGACCATTGAATTACCAACAACACTTGGGGAAAGATTAAAAATACTCCCAGCCCCCAATGAATTTATTATCAATGTCTTAACTAAGGCACTTGAGACTCATTTACAACCCAACAAAACCTATTGTATTGAGGATGCGTTTGGTTTATGTAAACCCAAAAAATCGGTCAGTCTTGAAGACATGGAACAAGCTATCAAAAAAGGTGCCACTCAATGATTGCTGCTGACACTAACTTTCTGATTCGCATTTTACTTGATGATGAAGAACAACCAAAACAAGTGAGTGTCGCTCGAAAATTAGCGAGTGCAGCCAAAAATCTTTATGTGCCACAAGTTGTTCAAGTAGAAATCGTTTGGGTAATGAAAAGTGCTTATCAATTGAAAAAATCCGTTATTGTGAAAATATTAGAGCATTTGGATAACAACCAAGCTTTTGTCTTGCAAGATGCTGATATTTTTCATACCGCTTTAATTCAATATATTGAATCCAATGCCGATTTTTCTGATTGCATTATTTTAGCTCAAGCACAGAAGATTGGTGTCACGCTTCATACCTTTGACAAGCGTTTAGCCAAATTATCAGGGGCCACCACAATTGAATAAATCAAATTAGCACAAGGGGAAAAATCTTTCTCGTTCCAACGCTCCAGCGTTTTTTCTCGTTCCAACGCTCCAGCGTTGGAATGCCTATTGTGACGCTCCTGCGTCACTCCTTATAAAGAGTAATATTAACAAATGAACACCACCGACATTTTAGATAACGGCGAACTGACTATTTTTATAGAAAACTTACGTCTTGCTGGTTATGACATTGGTACGACAGAATTTCTTAGGGCCCAAGATTTGCTCGTGGCCTTAGCCGCGCAGGGCAAACTCCCGAAACAATTAGCTGCCATGAAAACGCTGTTAATGCCCATTTTGTGTCATTCGCCCAAAGAACAAGAAGATTTTGACGGGCATTTTGCTAATTGGGCCAATAAATTTGAAAACATAAAACGACCAGGACCAGAACCACTCACGGTTTTACAATGGGTATGGCAATTTATTATTAAAAATTTTTTAAAGGTGTTTCTGCCAATAGGATTGCTTGTATTTATTTTATTTATTGTCCTGGCTGTTTTTCCAGAACAAATTGCTAAACTCATCAATAATTCACCAACAACTACGCCACCACAAACCACAGAAATTGATCCCATTACAAAAGCTCCGATAACGGCTCCAACGCCAACGCCAGAAATCGAACCAAATTCGCCAGATAATGAAATAAAACAAATAGATAACGAAAATTCTATTGATGATCAACCTTATGAGTTCACTTGGTGGCAACGGATTTTTTTTGTGACTGTATTGGCTTTTTTGTTCGGGGTTTTGTGGTTCTTTTATAAGTTGCTGAAATATTTATGGCAACGATATCAAGCCCAACCTTATTTAACCAGAAAAAGCACATCACAACCACCAAATATCAAACAATTCTTTGCCAAGAATATCAAGGAAGGACTTTTTCAATCGGTGGGTTTGACGCGAGTTGCTCAACAATTGCGTAAGCACACGCCCATTGCCACCGATTCGCTTGATCTCAAAGCCACCATCAAACGCACGATTAAAGCCGGCGGTTGGTTTACGCCAGTGACGAGCTATACCCAAATGATTCCTGAATATTTGGTCTTAATTGATAGAACCACGTTTAAGGATCATCAAAGTCATTTTATTGATGCGTTAATCAATCAACTGATGGCCCAAGGCGTATTTGTGGCCCGTTATTATTTTGATGGCGATCCGCGTCATTGTTATCCCGAAAACGATGAACTGCCACCCGTGTTGCTCACCGAACTCGCTGATCAATATCCAACCCATCGCTTGCTGATGTTTGCAGAAAGCAATGACTTTATTGATCCGATTACCGGCGATAGTGTGCCTTGGATTGAGCAATTTTCGATATGGCCCCAAAAAACCTTTTTCACCTCAGAACCACCCGGACAATGGGGCTATCCAGAAAAATTATTAGAACAAGCCAACTTTCTGATTCGCACCGTTCCCATCAATGAACATGACTTAACGACACTGGCAGAACAGATTAAAGCGGAAATCGGACCACTAGATAATGTGAATTCAAAGCCAAAGAATTTCAGCCACTTTCCAGCGTATTTCAATGAGTTTTCGCATTGGTGGTTAGAACGCCATGCCCCCGCTCACCCTAAAATCACTGAATTACTCAAACAAGTCCGCGCTTTTTTGGGAGAAGATGGCTATTACTGGTTTAGTGCTTGTGCTGTGTATCCAGAATTACGTTGGCACTTAACGCTATATTTAGGTTATAACCTCAAAACCACCGAAGGCAACCCACTGTTATCTAAAGATAACCCTAACCATGCTCACTTAGCTAAATTAGCCAGTTTACCTTGGTTTCGTTATGGGTATATGCCCAATTGGTTGCGTGAACAATTGATAAAAGATTTATCTTTGCCTCAAGAAGATGAAATACGCGCTCAGTTAAAAAAATCATTGGATAAAGCATCAGAAAAAGCGATCTCTGATTTTCAACTAGACATCGCCATCCCATCCAAAAAGACATTTTCTATCAAAGATATATTTTCTGCTGTAAGACAACGGTTCTCATCAGAATGGAAAAAACAAGCTCCGAAAAATAGCTTGCGGGATTATGTGTTTTTGACCTTTATGGAAAATAGATGGACAGTAAAAGCACCGAAAATAGCTAAGATGCTGGTTTCTAAAATTTCTTTACAACCGTTGTTCAATTTGATTTCCAAGGTAACTAATCGGTGTCAGTCTTTTATCATCAGTTGGACTATTAACTTATCAAAAACTTTCAAACAATTTATACAAGAAATTGATTGGCTAGATTTATTAAAATATACATTAGAAATTGTATTGCTGTTAATAACTTTTGCCTTAATTGTAATTATTATGAGTTTTTCTAAGTCTTCTTGGTTAGAGGTATATAATTTATTAATAGTATTGGGTCTATTGAGCATTAATGTTGTCATATTGTTTTTTATAATAATAGTTTTGCTTTCTCGTGAGCCACGTTTCCATGAATTTTGGCAATCCAAGTCTTTTACCCGTAGATTGTTCATTAATCAGTGCATTGGTTTAAGTTTTTTGAGCTTAATCATAGTTCTTACTCCATCTATATCTAGTTTGATCAACTTGGAAAATGGCGCAATGGGTTTTGCAATGGAAATTTATAGTGGAAATATTCCACCTAGAAGAGAAAAGTTCCCGCCTTTTGTATTGTTAGATATTGATGATGAAACATACAAAAATTGGGGACAACCACCTCTTACCCCACGAGATAAGCTGAGAAATCTCATTAACGCTGCTGTACAGGCTAAAGCACGTTTGATAGTTGTACTAATTGATTTGAGGCATACAATAAATCGTGAAAGTTCACCATTACATTCTAATGATCAGGTTTTATACGATTATTTGGTTGAATATGGTAACAAATGTAAAGTCATGAAAGGTAGTAGCTGCCCTAGCATTATTTTATCCCGTTATATTTATGATTATGAAAATGAAAAAAATGTTGGCATTGAACGGATTGGCTTTTTGGACAGTGCCATAGAACAAGCAAAGCCCTATGTACAGTGGGCTTCGACACTTGTTTTGTCCGATTATAGAATAGCACGATATACTTTACATTGGATACCTACCTGTACTGAAGGACAACCTGGGGTTCTTGCATCGGCTGAATTGTTAGCAGCTTCTATAATTCAAGGTGAAACAAACATTGATAAGGCATTAGCACCATTTAAGCCTAAAGACTGTGATAACGCCTATGTATCCCCTAATTTGGCAGAAAACATTAATATTGGTGGATTAAGCATTAAACCAATGAATCGCAAAAGAATTTTCTATAGAATCCCTTGGCTAATTGAGGGTGAACCACCAACGTCGCCATATACTGTGTATGACAACAGTAATATTCCGATTATAAAAAGTTTTTCGGCTCAATCCTATGCCGAATCACCACCACTTGCTAATCTAAATACACTTCAAGATAGCATTGTTGTTATCGGTAGTAGTATAGGTAATTGTGTTTTTTCTACACCATTAGGTGAGATGTCTGGTTCTTTAATTTTTGCTAATTCACTTTACTCCTTATTACAGGAGAAATACATTCAACCTTTATCTCTGTCGATTTGGTTAATATTAATGTCTGTTGTCATTACTTTGATGACTTTTTTAATGACGTATAGAATTATCACCTTAATTACAATAAATGTTATGTTTCTAGGATTTGCTTACTACAGCATAATTTTATTTGAGAGTGGTAGTGGTATATGGATAAATTTTCCATTACTTGTCATAGTAATGACTATGTTATGGATATTAAAATCAAAAATGTCTTATTTGCTACGGATGGTGGAGAAAGGAAATTTTTTATTTCGGAGGTAAAAATGCGTAAATTTGTTTTTATACTAACAATTTTGATAATAATGCCAGTGTGTGCAGCGGATAACGTAGTCGGTCTTATTGGTTCTGTTAATGGTCCATCATCTGCTTTTAGCCTCAAGCGTAATGAGCAAGAAGTGAAAGTTGAACTATACATAGGACTACGAAATGGTGATGAAATTAGAGTTCTTCAAAAAGATGCTTCGATTACGTTATCAACAGGTAGGGAATCAATCACTCTGAAATATGAAGATACTCAGAAAAAACCTTATGTAATTTTTAAATCAGCTTCCCAAGCTGTTAAAGGTGGTATTAGTCGTATGGCGCAAAGATGGTGGAGTTCCTTGTGGAATATACAAGAACGTGAAGAACTGATTAATTATAGTTGCAGATAGCAAGCGTAGAATGGATAGAACGAAGCGCAACGAAGTAACGGAGCTTGCGACGATCAACCCATCACCCACCATTACTTTTTGTCTGAATCAGGATGTGTGACACGTTGGTCACCTAATAAATAAGTGGTCGTAAATTTTATTTTAAAATTTATAATTTTGAATATTGGTGTAGGTAAAATCCTACTATCTAAGGGGGTTTGAAA
>Ga0233403_10000156_pt1 | contig 30108 bp, 27 predicted proteins | sample Na_oxic_1_MG_FD_179866 | JGI IMG/M metagenome (GOLD analysis project Ga0233403, IMG submission 179866) | Seawater microbial communities from Saanich Inlet, British Columbia, Canada - Na_oxic_1_MG | ecosystem: Environmental > Aquatic > Marine > Inlet | place: Canada: British Columbia | collected...
AACTACAGGAGGCACCACGAATTTTGCAGGATTGGGACTTGATTGAAAAAACTGCCGAAAAGAAATATCGTTTTCGAGTTGAACTATTACGGCGTTGGATTGCCGAAAATAAACCGCTTCATCAAGCTCAAGGAAAATTGGATGCGTTGGATCCAGAAGCGAATGAATTATATAAGGTAGCCAACAAATTCTATAAAAGTAATCGTTTTGAGGCTGCGATTGGCTCACTTCGCCAAGTTATCAGTATCAATCCTCATCATGTCAAAGCCCACCTGCAATTAGCGGATATTTTAATCAAGCAGCGGCAAGATAATGAAGCGCGTGAAATATTAGAAAATTTACATGAATTTAATCCGGTTGCAGCTCGCAGTCCTTTAGTTGATGTGTTAATGAACTTGGCAAAATTAAGTGATGATAAAAAAGAACAACGCCAACTTTATGAACGTGTGTTGGAAATTGATTCTAAACATGGGGAAGCTAAACGCATTCTTCAAACATTTAATGAGAAAAAAAATAAGATGGGTAGAGAAGAACTTCAGGAATTACTAGACAAAATTGTTGAAACTGACAATGGAATAGATGCTGTTTTTGTTTGTGACCTAAAAGAAGGTTTTGCTCTTGAAACCAGCTCAACAGAGAAAGGGCGTGATCCTGATTTGGTTAATACTCTGAAAAATAGTGAAGTTCTAATAAATATGGCCGTTTTCCAAACAGTCAAACGAAATATGGATGATGTTGGAAAACAAACTCAGCATGGTAAGTTTAAATCCACATTTCTCCGACTTGATAAGGGGATTTTTGTTTTATATGTGTATCTCGCCGGGAATATGCCAATTGGTATTGGTTTTGTTAATACCACTCAGCCAAATGACAGCCTAGCTCGCATGGTGTTCTTTTGTGAGAAAAATATTGATAAGGTATGGTCACTTGTGGAATCGCTATATAACAAGTGAGAAGATGTAACTCGCCTGCTTTGGCGAGTAAGGGAACCGAATTTTTTCTTTTAATTCACTCTTAAAGGAGGTAGCATGGTTATAGCAGGAGATATCGGTTCTAAAAAAAGTTTCCTAGGAATTTTTCAGGAGGATAAAGAAGGCAAGGCTGCCTTAGTTTACCCTAATGATAAACCTAAGCAAGATGACACCGCTGATTATTCCAGTATAGACTCTTTGATAAAAGCGTTTTTACAACAAGCCAATATCAAAGAACCCATTTATGCGGCTTGTTTGGGTATCAGTGGGCCACCAGATAAGGGTTACATTACTGGTTTGTCTTGGGATTTTTCTGAAGAGCATCTTTGTGACTTTTGGGTAAAACAGGTTTGGCAAAAAACGGCATGTGATTATGCCCAAAAAAAGCGTGTAGTAACAGTTATCAACAGTATGGAAAGCATTGATTTTAATGATTTGTTTGAATTTGAGCAATTAATAGATATCAACCAGCCTAAAGTCACAACAACGGCAATTGAGCATCCGAAATGTGTTTTAATGGGTGTTAGGGATGATTTGGGAGAAGCCTTAGTTTCTTGGGGACATCCACCAACAGATCCTTATGGCGAAGAAAGATATGTGGTTTCCTTTTCTGAAGGTGGACATGCCAACTTCGCGCCGAGTAGTCATTTGGAAATTGAATTAATAAATTATTTACTGGCACACCCAGAACATATTAATGAGCATTCTAAAGTGGTGACTTATCAAAATGTCTTGTCAGTAAAAGGGATGGTGTGCATGTATCAATTTTTCAAAGACAAACATAGTGGAGACCAGAATGCACTTGAAGAATTGATAGACAAAGAAGACTTCACAAATGCTGCTAAGAAAATTATGATCGCGGCATTAGAAAAGGAAAACACTTTGTGTGAACAGGCAATCGACTTGTTTTTTTCTATTTATGGTGCCGAGGCCGGTAATTTGGCATTGAAGTATTATGCATTGGGTGGTGTATATTATATTCATGGCTCTCTTACACCACCAGAGCTTATTGATAAATTGGTAGACAAACTTAAAGATAAAGATGGTGCTTTTCTGCAAGCATTTACCCGTCGGGCAAAACCACAAGTTGTTGATTTACTAAGTTCCATCCCCGTGAAACTGGTTCCATCCTCTAATCTCAGGATAAATGGGGCTGCACGGCGTGCTCTTAAGAAGGAACGCATAGCGCGTGTAATCTATGATAGATGCTAGTGTTCTCGCTACATCTCAAGTATCCACCTTGTACTAAACCGGGTGGATACAACTCCCTCTTCATCCTTCCCTCCTTTTTTTCCGGTTCATAAATACTTGCCCAAAAGTGTCTGAATGAGGTTTCGAGTCTTTGAAAATGTTGAGGAACTATTTAAGGATTTAGAAAATTAACGACATCCCACTCAGTTCAAGAAAAACTATAAGCGTCGGATAGGAAAATTGCGAGTCTTTGGCTATTTGCAAAAGGACAATGAGTATTTACGAAATTATATGATCAGAAGATCAAGTTAAACATATTGCCAGACATAACGTACAACCGGAGGAAGTTGAGGAAGTATGTTTTGGTCAACCTTTGTCTCTGCGTACAAAATCAGAAGGGCAAAATCCGGTTTATTATGTCCTTGGGCAAACGAATTCAGGACGTTATCTGTTTTGTGTCATAATTCAGTTTCCAGGCGGAAAAGGTTACCCGGTTACAGCACGACAGATGACAAAAGAAAGCCAAGTATAAAAAGTGGAAAACACGATGAACCATAATAGCATTCCTAAAACAGATTCAATTCAAGAACTTGCTAAATTTTGGGATAGCCATGATCTTACCGATTTTGATGATGAGCTGATCGAAATAACCGAACCGGTTTTTATCAAAGAAACGGTCATGGAAATCCATTTACCTTCCAATGAGGCAAACACTGTTAAAAAATGGCAAGTTCCCAAGGAATTAGTGTTGCAGATTTAATCCACAGATGGGTTCTTGAAAAAACTCAAATATTTAAACCGTCGCATTGATTAATGTTAGATTTCGAGGAACCTACTATGCTCACATAATTCCTTTACATCATCAAGTATCCACTTTGTTCTAAACCGGGTGGATACAACTCTCTCTATTTTCTTCGGAAATATGAAAAATACATATTTTGGAGGCCAAGTAAAAAATGATAGCTGAACAAATGGTGAAAATTGATTTCTCCATTAAAGAAAATATTCTGTTGTCGCTAAAACAGACTCAAGAAGAATTTAAACGAGAAATTTTGTTTATGTCAGCATTGATGCTTTATCGAAAACGAAAACTGTCTCTGGGTAAAGCCGCCGAATTAGCTGGTTATACTAAAATCGGCTTTATCGAAAGACTCCAACAAGAACAGAAGTTTATTTTTGACTATACTAATGACGAGATAGATGAAATCTTTGCTGATGCTGACAAATTACCATGAAGATCATTGTATCCAATACCACCCCAATCATTTCTCTGGCTTCCATTGGGAAAGTGGAAATTTTAAAAGACTACAATAAGGATATTAAATGAACAAAACTGTCGCCAGCAAATTGTATCTTGAGACTCTTGGAACCGGTATCCCAGCCGCTTCACCGGGTAAGTCTTTGTTAATGATGGAAGCTTGCGTATGGTGTTTACGGAATCAGGAGCATACCAATGGCGTTAAACTTAAAGTTGTCGAAAACGATAAAAAAGAACGTTTTTACACAATTCATTGGCCCAAAAACCTCGACACGGAAACGATTTTTCGTACCTATAATCAAGAAGATGCTACTGAATATGGCGCAGAAGCCCTTGCTTTTTTACTTGTGCGTGAACAAACCAATTTTACGGTGATTGAACGGGCCGTCACCTGCACCGGAATTGATTATTGGTTAGGTTTCAAAAATATCAATAGAAACAATATCTTTCAGAAAGCGGCACGTTTAGAAATTTCCGGAATATTAGCTGAAAATAAGGGTAATACCGTAACGAGCCGAATTAATATCAAACAAAAACAAACTCAACCAACCGATCATACCTTGCCGGTTTATATCATTGTGGTTGAATTTAGTAAACCTTGGGCCAAAATGGTGTTGAAAAATGTTAACAGTAGATGATTTACACCCCAAAGCAATGGATTTAGCCGAAGCCGGTTTTCTGGCACAGAAAAAAGGCCAATTAGAAGAAGCCAAAATCTGGTTTCAAAAAGCTTTAGAACTAGAAAAACAAGCTGCTCTTCTCCTTTCAAAGGATGAAAACGCTGAACCAACCCGATCAATTCTTTATCGCAGTGCCGCTGCCTTAGCCTATCATAGCGAACAATATGATTTGGCTGATGAATTAATTATAGAAGGTATTTCTGGCTATCCTCCACCTGAAATAAAACAAGAATTGAAAGAATTATCAGAAAAGGTAACGTTCCAACGTCACTTCAATCAAATTAAGCCGCAATTTGAAAGTGAACCTATTCATCTAAAAGGTATTTTAATCTATGCTGATAGTACCAATAATAGCCGATTGGGTATTGTCAAATTAGTCGAACCCGACACTCATCAAAAGTATAGTATCTTAGTACCCATGACTTTAATGAAATCGGTTGTTAAACCTTATTACGAAGAGAATGTCATTATAACCGCGTTTTCAGATGGGAAAGAGATTTACTTTGGCGCAATTAACTCAGAGAATGCTTGAGGAAGGTAGAGCAAATACAATCTCCATATATAATTCACCCTTTTAGAAATACATAGAAGTGCGTGAACCTTCATATATGAGATAGATGAAATCTAAACGAGAGGTATATAAACATGATTACACTTAGCCAAAGTGCAGACATTGCACTTCGATCACTGATTCCTGAAAAACCGGAAGAGCTTTTGCAGTCTATTCAGCAACTGGAGAAATTTCCTCAAGATTCTACCGCCCTTTCCCTACCCATTCAAAATCCTACAATTCGAGCATCAGCACCGCTTATTTAGGCGACTTTAGGAAAATATCTCTTGAATAGGTAAATAAATATTCATCACCTCATCAATGACTTTGGCATTCTTTTTTGAAACAAAGGTTTCGTATTGATTTGGCCGCGAGTAAACCGTCACAATTTGCTGACTGGGACTAACTAACCAACATGATTTGGTGCCAAGTTCAAAAAAAGCGTTGATTTTCCTAATCAAATAACTGATTGCCTGTCTAGGAGAAAGTATCTCAATGACCAAGTCAGGTATTTTTAATACCGTCACCAAGTCGTCTTCCGTGTCCGGTATAACTGGCGGTTCCAGATAAGCACAAACATTGGGTTTAAGTTCATACTTGCCCTCAAGTCGGTATTTAGTTAGATCGTACTGGCTAATGTCTAAGCTCAGTTCGCTGATGACGGTTAGGTTTTTGTTCTCCTTCAACAAGAGATAGTTTAACTTAGTCTGCGCGATGCCGTGATTTAACGATCCCATTTTATCCTCTCCATCAATCCCGTTGTGTTCAACTTCATACGAGTCGCTCATGTCTTTACTCCTCTTTGGTAAATGATGAATGATGAAATTTATTCATTTCTTTATACAGCTAACGCCGAAGCTCAACCGCCTTAACAGAGCCTCGAAACACCACAAAAACCACGGCGGAGTGCCAAGTTAGAGTTTTAGGCATTTATTAGAAGCTTGTAAAGATAAACATATTTTAGCATTGTACAATTTCCCTTTTTAGCTTAACCCCTTTTTTTATGATGTTGCAAGTTCCGTCTGATTTTGCCCCGGAACTGGTTGCCCATTTCCAATCGTTTGAACTTCGAGAGATAGCTAAAAATGGTTAAGACTTTACATCATCAAGTATCCACTTTACACTAAACGAGGGTGGATACAACTCCCGCTGCCATTTCGTAGCCTTACTCCCCCAATCCTTTTCATTTCCTCGTGAAACGAAAAAAAATTCCATCTTTGGTGTCAACCAAAAACTTATTACTTTATAACTGAATCCAACTGATATGACAAGCTTGTGGGAATTTAATGGTGGTGTTAGGCTTGATGGCCATAAAACTATTACCTCCGAAAAGCCAATCGTACCCGCAAATATTCCGCCACTTTTGATTTTACCTTTATTACAACACATTGGAGAGCCAGCCGAGCCAATTGTGGAAGTTGGTGAAAAAGTGCTTAAAGGTCAAGTTATTGCCCTTTGTAGAAGGAAAAATTGTCGCTTATTGATGAGTGTTCCCATTCACGCTCCTAGCTCCGGCACTGTGGTTGCCACTGAACTTCGTGCCATCCCTCACCCATCCGGTTTGATGGCACCATGTATTATGATTGAAACCGATGGACAAGATACTTGGGCAACACGTACTCCCCTTACTAATTATGCCGCTTTGCCACCGGGAATAGTACGTGATCACATTGCACGAGCGGGAATAGTGGGTTTAGGTGGTGCTGGTTTTCCCACCCATATTAAGTTAAACTCTAAAAATATAGATACCCTTGTTATCAACGGTGCCGAATGTACGTCTTATCTTACTTGTGATGATCGCCTGATGCGTGAGTATCCCCATGAAATTGTTGCTGGAACTCAGATAATAAGACATGTGTTAGGCAGTGCTAAACGTTGTATTATCGCGGTGGAAGATAATAAACCAGCCGCTTATGAAAGTTTAATCGAAGCCGCTGCGGGAGAATCGGTAGAAATAGTGCAAGTGCCTACCATCTATCCAACTGGTGAAGAACGTCGATTAGTACAAGTATTGACCGGAAAAGAGGTTGGACGCACGGTTCTGCCTACCAACTTTGGCACTGTCGTGCATAACGTCGAAACCGCAAGAGCCGTATATCAGGCAGTACAACATGGGCAACCTTTACTGTCACGCATCGTCACCGTGACTGGCAATGGTGTAGAAAACCCACAAAACCTTGAAGTGTTATTTGGGACACCAATGCACATTATCATTGATCAATGTAAACGCAAATCGAAAATCGAAAAATTTATTATGGGTGGGCCTATGACGGGATTTACTTTACCTAATGATGAAATGCCCGTCATTAAAACCACTAATTGTTTGATTGTCTTTAGTAATGATGAAGTTGAAACTCCGGTTATGCCTTGCATACGTTGTGGTGCTTGTGCCAATGTGTGTCCCGTCAATTTATTACCTCAACAACTCTATTGGCATATCAAAGCCAATGACTTAAAAAAAACGCAGGAATATCATCTATTTGAGTGTATAAAATGTGGTTGCTGCGCTTGTGTATGTCCAAGTAATATTCCTTTAGTTAGTTATTTTCGTTATGCCAAAACTGAAATTCGTGCCATTGAACGTAAGCGCAAAAAAGCCGAAATTGCCAAGCAACGACATGAATTTCGTACTTTTCGTCTTGAACGTAATAAAAAAGAGCAGGCGAACCAAAGTCAACAGAAAATGGCTCAAGATAAGAGTAAAGAAGCTTTGATTCAGGCGGCTATAGAAAGAGTTAAAACGAAGAAAGAAAATTTTAAAGAGGAGCAACCACAAAGGATTGCCCCTACATTTAACCAATTCATGTAGGGGCATACCTCTTTGGTTGCCCTTTCGGTGTAGGGGCAATCCTTTATGGTTGCCCTTTCGTCATTATTTCCAATACAAATTTTTCATTCACAGTTCACATATTAAATTATGCCCTATTTACAAATTCAAACTAATATTGACGTAAACAACGAACAACAAGCCACATTATTGGCAAATGCCTCCCAAACCGTTGCCCAAGTTTTAGGTAAACCAGAGGGTTACGTGATGGTAGCCCTACAAGCCAATACCCCAATGCTCTTCGCCGCAACGGCTCAACCAACTGCCTTTTTGGTACTTAAAAGTATTCGCTTGCCGGCAAGCGATACTCCAACACTATCACAAAAATTGTGTTCATTCATTGAAGAGGCTCTGTCCATTCCCAAAGAACGAGTCTACATTGAATTTATCAACGCTGAAGCGGCGTTGTGGGGATGGGATGGGCGAACTTTTTAGTTTTACCTGCCTGACAGTTTTTATGCCACCAGCGTAGATTAATACTGTCGCCATGAGTACAACGAATAGAAAAAGATCACAACGAATAGCTAGTTTTTACCTACGGTTATTCGTTGTTTTTTTAAATTCGTTGGGCACCCTTCATATTCCTACAAAAATAGTGAACAGTTGTTTCGGGAATGAGCGGAGCGATTTCCCGAAACTAAAGCCAATTCCCGAAACTAAAGCCAAATGTGGGTTTCGGGAAATCCACTTCGTTCCATTCCCGAAACAACTGTCAACTACTTTTGAAGGGTGCCATTCGTTGTACTCATTTTGCTTGCTGGACGGGGTTTGCAACCCCGTCCGAAACGTTATCTCACGAAATCCGGCAAATTATAAAACGCCGCTTTCCCCGGGTAAATAACATCATTTCCCAATTCTTCTTCTATGCGAATCAACTGGTTATATTTAGTCATGCGATCCGAGTGCGATAATGAGCCAGTTTTTATTTGCCCGGTTGATGTAGCTACGGCCAAATCAGCGATAATACTATCCGCTGTTTCACCTGAACGGTGGGAAATTACCGCAGTGTAACCGGCTCTTTTCGCCATCTCAATCGCTGCCAGCGTTTCGGTTACCGTGCCAATTTGATTGAGCTTAATCAGTATAGAATTGGCAATACCTTTGGTAATTCCTTCTTGCAAAATAGTTGTATTGGTAACAAATAAATCATCGCCAACTATTTGCACTTTACGACCAAGTTTTTCCATGAGTATCGCCCAACCATCCCAATCATTTTCTGCCATGCCGTCTTCAACGGAAATAATTGGGTACTTGTCCACCCAAGCCGCAAGATAATCCGCAAACTGGGCAGAATCAAGTTTTTTACCTTCTGAGGCAATATTATATTTACCATCTTCATAAAATTCGGAACTTGCCGCATCTAAACCTAACCAGATATCTTCTTCCAACTTAAATCCAGCTTTTTCAATGGCTTGTAAAATAATTTCAATTGCGGCTTCATTAGAAGACAGATTGGGAGCAAAACCACCTTCATCACCGACGGCAGTATTCATGTTTTGCTGTTTCAAGACGCTCTTCAAAGCATGAAAAACTTCCGCACCATAGCGCACCGCTTCAGTCAGTGATGAGGCACCAATGGGCAAAATCATAAATTCTTGCAAATCAACATTATTATCCGCATGAACCCCACCGTTAATAATATTCATCATTGGCACCGGCATTTGCATTTGCCCGGCACCGCCCAAATAACGGTATAACGGAATCTCAAGCGCGTTGGCAGCCGCTCTGGCAGCCGCCATGGAAACCGCCAAAATTGCGTTAGCCCCTAAACGTCCCTTATTTGGGGTGTCATCCAACGCTATCATTTCATGATCAATTTCAGTTTGCGCCGTAACCGCCATTCCCTGCAAGGCTTGATGTATTTCACCATTAATATTTTTAACTGCTTGACGTACCCCCTTACCAAGATAACGGCTCTTGTCACCATCACGCAATTCGAGGGCTTCTCTGGAACCGGTAGAGGCTCCAGAAGGTACCGCAGCACGACCTTTAGCACCAAAATCAGTAAAAACTTCCGCCTCCACGGTGGGATTACCACGTGAGTCGAGAATTTCACGAGCATGTACTTTGGCAATTTCTGGCATCATTTTATTTACGTTATTAGTTATCGGTTATCACAATTTCATCAATTTTAGGCAACGCGCAAATTTAATAAGTAGGTACACATAAACCTTTTAACATTTTTGGCTTCAAGGGGAGAAATTTTTTAAAAAAATCGGATTTCTTTGGTAGCTCATAAATGTTAAAAAACTTTTGTGTATCTACTTACATATACCAAGGGCTTCCGCAACGGATTGCCCTACAATATTCGCATGTAGGGATAGTCCCTTGTGGTTGTCCCATCGGTGGTATATTGATTTTTTGGAGTTACCTTAACAACATTGTCAAGCATTTTAAGCACCTTAAGTAACTCCGCCATTTTATCTAAAGGCCAAGCATTGGTGCCATCGCTTAAAGCATAATCCGGTTGCGGGTGCGTTTCCATAAATATGCCGGCTACCCCCACTGCAACTGCTGCCCGCGCTAAAATTGGGACAAATTCACGTTGCCCTCCAGAAGTGTTACCTTGTCCACCGGGTAATTGTACAGAATGGGTAGCATCAAAGATTACCGGACAACCAGTGTCACGCATAACTGCGAGGGAGCGCATATCAGAAACAAGGTTATTATACCCAAAAGATACGCCGCGTTCACAAACCATTATCTGATTATTGCCAATTGCCTTTGCTTTTTCCACCACATTAATCATATCCCAAGGGGCCAGAAATTGGCCCTTTTTAATATTTACTGGCAATCCTTGCCGAGCCACATTTTGAATAAAATTAGTTTGCCGACACAAAAAAGCCGGGGTTTGTAGTACATCTACGACACTGGCAACCTCACTCAATGGGGTATCTTCATGGACATCGGTCAAAACTGGCACCCCGATTTGGTGGCGCACTTTTTCGAGAATCCGTAAACCTTCCTCTATGCCCATACCACGAAAACTTAAATGGGAAGAACGGTTAGCTTTATCAAACGAAGATTTATAAATAAATGGAATAGCTAATTCATCGGTAATCGTTTTCAACCGGGCAGCAGTATCCAAAGCTAATTGTTCCGACTCAATCACACAAGGGCCAGCAATAAGAAAAAATGGTTTATCTAAACCAATTTCAAAGTTACAAAGCTTCATATTAATTATTAATGGTTAATTGCGCTATAGACTTTCAGAAAAATATTTGGAGCCATTCATTCGATATTTTCAAAGCCTTCGATATTTCCAAAACCTCGGTGGTTTTTCAAAGGGCCAAACCTCGGAGGTTTCCAAAACCTCCGAGGTTTTTCATTGAAGCCAAACTTTGGAGGTTTTTTCTCCCAACGTCATTAAGTATTAATTCTGAAAATTCTAAAATTGCGGAAAATTCTGATTCAGACAAAAAAATAGAGTGAACAGCTAACCCCACAAATATAGAAATTTTTAGGTTTATTAGCACCGGACGCAGAGCGTCAATGCCATTAAGTTAAGGAATTTTATTGGAATCCAAACCTTCAGATTTGGAATATTCGGCTTAAATATCAAATACTTCCAAATCTAAAGGTTTGGACTCCAATGCTTAACTTAATGGTAGTGACGCAGAGCGTCCACAAAAATTGATAACAAAATATGCAAAAGACATTTAATCTGTTAGATATTGATTTGGATTTTTTCGTAAACGAAATATTTTTCGATGCAAGGACAGACAGCACTAACCGGGTTACCGGAGAGACTTATAAACCTTGGTCAATCGTTCAAACCATTGATTTTTTAGAACATCATTGTCTACTTAACCCCAAACAAAAAGTCAAAGGTGCCTATTTTGTTCATCATCATGCCGTGTTTGACTATTTGAGAGAGATCGTCTTAAAACATGAGGATGATAATGTACAATTCAATATCGATCATATTGACGGGCATGCCGATTTAGGGTCTGGTGATGACGGTTATCTCTATATTTGTTCCGAATTAATTCACCAGCCGGTTAAGCAACGCTATTATCCACAGCCATCGGATCGTCATCAGAGATTAAGTCCGGGCAATTTTCTGGCTTACGCGCTGGCTTGTCGTTGGGTGAAGTCATTGAATTATATTATCCATCCGGATAAAGGCAATGATGTTCTCTCCATTCACTGCAAAGATTATGAAGACAATAGTGGTTTTCTTCAATTAAAAGCCTTTACTAAAGCGCATTTAGATGAAATGAATACAATCTTTGATGGGTTACCTTATGAGAAAGCTTTTGTCGTCTTGAAAAAACAAATCCCGCTGTTCTTAGAACCCCAAGTGCCATTTAAGATTATTCCTTATGATGATTTCTTGGCAAGCGGTTCTTATGATTATATCTGTCTCACTCAATCACCGGGCTTTACACCCAAAGCTTCCGACGAATTAATACCATTGATTATGGAATATATTTTGATTTCAGTTTAGTACTCTTGCTGGACGGGGTTTGCAACCCCGTCCGTAACGTTTCAAGTTTACGCCAATCAATTTATGATTCAGTACTTACCATCCAAAAACCTTTTGAATAGGTAAATGAATATCCACCACCTTATCAACCATTTCAGTATCATTCATCCCAAAAGTGATGAAGGTTGAAGGTTGTGAATAAATAGCTATTGCACGGATTGCCGGTGTCACCAACCAACAGGACTTAATGCCAAGCGCGAAATAGGCTTTAAATTTAGCTAAAATTTCATCAATCGTTTGTTTGGGTGACAAAACCTCAATGACCAATAAAGGCATTTCAGTCATTTTTAAAATATCGTCTGGACTTTCAAGTTCACGACGACCTTGATAAAGGCTAATGTCCGGTTTAAGTTCCTCTTTCACCTTCAGTTTAAATTGAGTCAAATCTATTTGGCTCACGTCCAAACTTAACTCAACTGCCGGCGTGAATCTATCATCATTGAGTAACATCCCGGTTATTTTTGCCTGCACAATACTGTGATTGATTGAACCCATACTCGTAAACTCCTCATTTTCAAATTCTATCAGTTCATCCACTTTTTGGCTCCCTTTTAGTCAGTTATCAATTTAATAATATCAATAAATTAATTGTCTGAATCCGGATTAACCGGATTAAAGGATTAACCGGATAATGCTTTAAAATCTATCCTGAAAATCCTCAAATCAGGCAAATCCGGATTCAGACATTGTTTGAACAAGATTACCCAGATTAGCAGGATAATCAGGATTAATCCGGTCTTTGCTGGACGGGGTTTGCAACCCCATCCATAATGTTTCAAGTTTATGCCAATCCGTATTCAGCACAATCACAAAACTTATCTAAGCGTTTTTTGGTTACTAAGATAACCGCAACGGCTACTGAATTGATGGGCATACCAACGAATGCTACTGCTAAAATATCGGCAACTGCGGCAATTAACAGCGATTCTTGCTCTTGAAGTTGTTGTCTTTTCTGGCAATATTCGCCACAGAGTTTAGCCGTAAAGATCGGTTTTTGTTGTTCGAGCCATTGTTCAAAAAATTGTTTGAGTTCACCCAGAGGTGGCAAAGTGCTGATTTGTTTCGTTGCGCCAGTTTGGGCGAGGGCGGTGTACCAATCTTGATACAGTTTGGTTTCATCCGACAAATAGGCGTTGATTTGAGTTTCTATTTCTTGATTCATAGTAACAATAACTACAAAGATTGTATTTTAGAAAGGATTTAATCAAGACAAATTTATAAATAACGAGAGACGACTTAGGGTATTATACTTTATACTTTGTTACAACCATAATTCACGTCACCCTTTTATAACCAAAAATCACAATAAATTGAGTACGAAAGTGATGATTCAAGTGATATATAGGAAGATAAAATGACTTACCAATTGGATATAACTGCAAACCGATTTGATTTTATAGATTTTTCTGAAGCTTCCGCCTTTATCAATTTAATGCCAATCTTGGAAACTACGGTAGAGTTGAATTTTTGGGGAGTCACATTATTGACTTCAAAACAGCGGAGAAAACCTTTAAATTTACCGGGCATTAATCTTGATCAACCAAATAGCAATATTTATGTCGCGGGATGGTCAAAGGTAACTTTTCTTGAAGTAGTAGGTGGCGAAGTAAGAGTTGAGCTTTATGACCCGGATTGTCCCGACACTTTCTTGAAAAAGAATAATGGTAAGCATGTCACTCTTCAGAATCGTTGGCATTTTAAGCCAGATAATTCGATTTTTATTTATGAATTGGATTGTACCGCTGACTGGCCAGCGGGTGCTTGCTATTTAGCTTTGGCCTCAAAAGGGCCTGCCCAGTTTACGTTTGAGGTTTCGGATTGTATCTCGGCTCGACAATTTGTGTTAAATCCCCAAAAGTATAGCAAGCTAGGCTGGAAAGAGGCACACCGAAAAGTTTCCGCGAGAAATGTCGCTCTCTGTGAAACCGGTTAAGTACCTAGTCAACTTTGGGCAACTACAAAGGATAATCAGGATTAATCCTGTCCATCCTGTTTATCCGTGAAATCCTGTTCAAACAACAACCGCAATTTCACCACTTCTTTGAACAAGATTACCCAGATTAGCAGGATAATCAGGATTAATCCTGATCATCCGGTTCATCCGTGAAATCCTGTTCAAAAACCCTAAACCCCCAACCATCCTCGAATCTTCCCCATCAAACCTTTCTTTTAGAGCAGCAATTCCAACAACAACCGCAATTCTACCACCATTTCATAACTCAAATCAGGATCATCCACCAATTTTGGATTTCTATCACCGTTGAGAATAGCTTGCAATTTAGGCACAATTTCCCAATCAGCACGTTCTGTCAACGCCTCTTGCACTTCTTCAGTTTCCCCATTCCGTATAGCTTGAGCCATAAATGCACAAAATTTTCCACCAACACTATGATTTTCACCACCCGCCCGACGATAATCCATAAAACTATCAATAGCCTTTTGTCTCGCTTCTGTGGCAGCTTGGGGGTGGTTAGTGGCTTGTTCTAGTTCATACAGAGTATCCCAAGTTTTCCAAGGTTCAGCCACATGATCAAACGGCTTGTTACATTCAATGGCTCGTTGCAGTTCACGGCGAGCTTCATCGTAGCAGTGTAGTATGATGAGGGAGTTGGCTAGGTTATTACGATCCAATCCTTCATTTTTCAGGTCTTGTAGTTCAACATCAATATCCACTGCTTGCCGAAAAAAAAACACTGCATTTTCTAATTGTTCCATTTGAGCATACAAAATCCCCAGTTCACTTAAACTTCCTGCCTCATCACTTTTTAAATTATGTTGCACACGAATAGATAATGCTTGCATATGGGCTTTCTCGGCCAGTTCAAACTGTTTAGTTTCCCTGTGTACCTTACCAATTTGATGCCAAGCACCGGCCACAGCACTCCAGTCTCCTAATACTTCAAAATTGGCTTTCGCTTTTGTATAGAGTTCCAGTGCATCAGCATAGCGTTGTTGATTTAGGCGGACTGTGCCGAGTTGGAATTTACCGACCGCAACTTGCCTTGTATTCTGTCGTTTTTCATTTTGTTGGATAGTAGTTTGATAGGCTGTTTCTGCCTTCTCTAGTTGTCCTAAATCTGTTAGGCAATTGCCTACTTCCCCGATAGCGATAGATGCCATGCGTTCCGCACTTTGATTACCAGCATCCGCTAATTGCTGGAAGCGTTGTTGTGCTTCGTTTAACGGTTCTAATGCGGATTGGGCTTGTCCACCATTTTTTAACACTTTACCCAGCATATAATTAGCCAGAGCAATATCATAATCAGCTCCTTGATAGGCTTTTTCACTAGCTTCAACACAACATCGCAATAATTGTTTTGCGGCATCATCGGCAGCTGGAAAATTTCCTTTGTCTAGCAATCGTTCAATTTGCAATTCTTTTGAATTAAATTTAGCTTGATTCCATCCGGTTAAACTTTGCTCAGTTTGTTCCCGTACTGTAACAGCTTGGGCTAAGGCTTGAGGACGATTTAGAAATTCAAGTAATTTTTCTATGTAACCAGCTAAACAAACTACTTGTTCTGGCGTGGTTTTGTCTGGTATCCAAGCCAATAACGCCATTAAATTGGGTAATTCTAACAGGGTTAATTGAGCCGATAGTTGGGCATCTTTAAAATGTTGATCATAAATATAATCAACAAGTTGTTTCATTACAGTAGCCCATTGTTCGGTAAATTGGGTTTCATCAGTGGTGTCTATGCCACGGTATAGGTAAGTTGGGAGGGCTGGATCAAGGCGAAGATATTTATAGCCTTTATCTTCCGCTAAACCAACATCAATTAATTCTTTGAAGATGTGTCTTGTCGTGTCATCATCCTTTCCTGATAAAGCATTCAACACCTGAAAATGCACACCACCATGACACACAGCCAATCCCCAAATTTTATCCCGCGTATCAATCGACAACCGTCGCAACGAAAGCTCCACACTAGCATACAACGAATTCTCCCGATCCCCCGGAAACCTCCGATCCAAATCCTCCATAATTTGCTGCAAAGTCTCAGTAGTCGCACGAACCCCCAGTCGGCTGACTTCGTGGGCTAATAACACCAAGGCTCGTGCATTACAATGCACTGCTTCCACTAAATCCGTAATTTCTTTAGGCGTGATACCCGGATCGGTGGCTTTCGGAACCACCCCTTCTTGCCGCATCACCTTCCAAACCAATGCAATAGCTTCAAACTTACTCAGCGCACCCAACTGAATATCGCAAAGTTTATGCTGAAACGGAGCCGGCAACGGTTCCCGACTAGTAAACACAATCCGTGTAGCAGAATCAGCAGCCAGCAAATCTTGACATAATTTCCAAATCCCGGCTAGACCTGTCAGGTTTTGGAAACCTGACAGGTCTTTATCTTTCGGGGCAACCAACACATTTTCCAAATTATCCAACACAATCAAGGTATTATAGTCAGACAAAGCCCGTACCACCGGTTGCATAGCAAGCTCTAAATTAGCATAATTAGCAACGCTCCACTTATCACCCTCCGGTAACAATTGCCGCCCTAAAAAATCTAACACCCCCCGCGCATCAATATACTCTTCCAAACTGACAAAAGCCGCCCGTTGAAACCGTTCAATTCGCACCAGCCACCGCGCCAATTCGACCGCCAACGTAGTTTTCCCAGCCCCGCCACTACCACGTACCACCGCATAAGGCTGCATCGCCAAGAGCCGTTCTAATTTCAACAAATCCCGACTGCGCCCAATAAACGTATGTGGTGGCGATTCCGGTAACGCGCCCAAACTCAGCCGCCGTTGTTGCTGTTGCAATTTCTGCATGGCTTGCGGGGGCAATTGGGTGAATAATTGCGGATCGTTGCGTTCTTGAAACAATACCGGCACAAACCAATCTTGTAAATGGAATTGGCCCACGCCGGTTTTGTCAAACCGATAACTATCAACTTTTAAGGCTTGTTGGCCCGCTAACATCGCTTGCCCGACTCGCGCCCCTCGCGCCAACTCCTGATAAAACGCTTGCACAAATCGGGTGGCGGTTGCCACAAATACCGTATAACTCATCGCCGCTACCGAAGTCGTGCCTTCTTCTAACAACATCGCGGCTACCGAAGCCGTCGGATCGACATCGCTTTTGGCGGTTTGACACGCATCCAAAAACACCAACGGAATCCGATAATCCCGAATCACCGCCGCGATTTCCTTGGCATCGACAAACGCCATTGCCCGCTGTTCCAATTGCTGCACCGATTGCGGATCCTCAAAACACAATCCCCCCAAACCCAATTCTGGATCAAACACGCCATGCCCATCAAAATGCACCACATCAAAGGGTTGTTGCTTGGCATCGGCTTGTTGGATGGCTTGTTGCAAAGCCGCAAAAGTGGGCGGTGTCAACAAAGTCAACTGCACCAACTGATCGCCTAAACTTTCCATCGCCGCCACCAACGGCAACGCACTTGCTCGATGATCCAAATAACCGGCGTGTTCATCTTCGGGGCGCGGACTGACTAATAAAATCCGAATCGGTAACTCAGCTAAACGAACCGCTTGCTCACGATAATTCGGTAAACGCCGTCGCACTCGTACCGCATGTTTACCTTGAAACAAATACCCATGCCCATCATGCAACAATTCCCACGGCAACCGCAACCACTCACTAGCTGCCTCATTAGCCAACGCTTGGCTCTCAACCTCAGAACCCTCTGGCAATTGCCGATCAACCAACACCGAAAACCGCCGCTCGGCATCAAAGGCCGCATGTTGCCACGCTTGCAAAGCCGGTTGGGCCGCTTTGTTATCAAACACCGCCTGATATAAAGCTTGGCCCCACAAAGGTAAATTAGCCTCAATCCGCTCGGCTCGCTCTTTAAACGTCCCCAACGGCCAAATATGATACTGCTCCAAATACCATTGTAAATCATCGGCTTCGATAGGCCCCAACGCCGCAGTCAAATAAAAATCCGGACTTTCCACTTCCCGCGCTGCCGGAAAATTAGCCGGCGTATAAATCAACGTCGCCGTAGCTTGCGCCCGCCGTTTACCATCAAGCTCGTGAAAATGCAGACTTTTCAATTTTAACAACAACTCCGCAACCGGCTGAGCCTCAGTTTCGCGCAATGGCTGGAAATCATCCGGCAACTGCTCCCCCAACGCCGCCAAAATTTGAGGCAACGCTTCTCGTAACCCTGCAAGACCTGACAGGTTTTGGAAACCTGTCAGGTCTCTACTTGGGATAACTATAGCCAATGGCGTTTCATCAAACCACAAATCCAAAGCCGTCGGCTCCACCCCCGGCAACAATAACGGAATCACCCCTTTACCCTGACATTTAACCGCCAAAGCAATTTCCTTACGCACCCACGGAGAATTAATGGTATTAGGACTCAACACCACCAACACTTGCCGAGCATTTTCAATCGCTTGCTTAATTTTTGGAGCCAATAATTGGCCCCCACGCAAATTGCGCGAATCCACCCAAACCGGTAAATTTAACTTCTCCAACTCCAAGCGTAACTCTTTAACAAAGTCATCATCTTGAGTGGCATGGCTAATAAAAATTTGCATAATCATTAATTAAAGTTCTGGTTCCCACGCGCCGGCGTGGGAACCCAGTCGGGACGCGCCAGCGTCCCTTCTTGTGAATTGTGATGCTAGAATAGCAAAGTATGCATTCCCACAGTGGGAATGAACAAAGAGAAAGTATGCATTCCCACAGTGGGAATGAACAAGAGACTGGATTCCCACGCCGGCGCGTGGGAACCAGAAATACTAGCGACGCCGGCGCGTGGGAACCAGAAATACTAGCGACGCTGGCGCGTGGGAACCAGAAAAAAACTCTACACACTTTCAGTTTTTTTCTTTTCAATTGGCACTGAACCCACTACCAACATTACTTTTCCTCCTACTATTGACACAGTGTGATCCTGAATAAATCTATTGACATGCGGATAGAGTTGCCTTTTACGCTCAATGAGCCAATCAAGACTTTCTTTCAACCACCCAATATCTTCACCTCCCATTTTAGAAGGAAGGTGTTTATCAATTCTACACCTCAGTTCTTTCTGATCCTCGTCAGATACAACTGATAAATTCCAAGCTACAGCAACCATGTGAATAATATTTCTCATTTGAGCCTCATTATCATGCTTTTTTTGCAAAGGCTTCGCAAGGTTCATAATGGCTTTTGACATTTTAAAGTTTGGTGCCAATTTAGTTGCTCTAGTTGCTCTAGTTGGTTTGCGCTTCTTTTTTTGCATTGATTCTCCTTGCTAAATTCTGGTTATTTTGCCAATGCCAAATATTATAATGGCAATTCTCGGTTATGGGAACTAAGGACAATGTGTAACGGTAAACCGTCAACGTGTATTCGTGGGCGGTACAACATTTTCTCGTTCCCAACGAGACGTTGGGAATGCCGGTTTGCTTTGCGAAGCTTAACAAAGTCATCATCTTGGGTGGCTGATAAAAATTTTCAAAATTGTGAATAATGGTTAATAGGTTAATTGTTAGTTGTTAATAATTCTTGGTTCCCGCCGGCGCGTGAGAACCAGAACTACAACGTTTATCATTGCACAATTCAGGATGGACTTTTAAACGCCATTTAGCGAAAACCGCATAACTCACGGTTGCTAACCACTTAATTCCCGGCAGTGAACCAAGAAAAGCAAGAATACGAAAGTAAGGTAATTCACGCCAAACGGTGATAAAAGCATCAACGCCTTTTTGTAGCTGGTTGTTTTTATCACGGGCATGTAATTGTTGCATAGCTTCTTCAAAGCTAATACCATCGTTAACAAGATCGCCTATATCTTTACTGATGTCCTGCCATTTGACGTTTTTGGCTTTGTCAAGCCTTTTTAAAAGTGCCACTTCTCGCTGACATAAAGGACATGCACCATCAAAATACATAGTGACTTGAGACATAATATTCTCCTTAATGGCATTTCAAAAAAATAATTATAAACCATTTTTATAAATTTTATCTCACGCAAATAACAACAACTACAAGGATTGTATATAATAAGGGATTGGATCGTGGTAGTATCCGGTTCAAATCCGCATCGATATGCAATCCTTGTAGTTAACGTTTTTTCTCGTTCCCAACGTCTCGTTGGGAATGCCGGTTTTCTTGTTCCCAACGTCTCGTTGGGAATGCCGGTTTGCTTTGCGAAGCCAAGTAGGGTGGGCAACAACGTTGCCCACCACTTTTGTCTCTGACTTCAGCCTTTTTTATTACACAAATTAATTAAGCGGTTTCCAAATACCGGATTGAGCCACGAACTTTTACCACCAAATCCGGTTTCAGCCTTTATCCTTCTGATTTTAATTCCCTCGAAACCAACACCAATCTCTTGTGTTATATTGCTCGACACTGATTGAAAGTCAGTTTGTTAATTAATGTTATTGCATAATCTACCGGTCTTATTAAGGGGATTATGTGATTTTATTTATCCTTATGATAGTACTAGGATTGAAATGGCCCCGGCTTTGGCATCGGTTATTGACGCGGTGGAAAATGTGAGGTACGATGCTCAATATTGATTGAACAGTTGCGGTGGGTAACGCGCCATCGAAGCCCACGCTTGCTTGTAAAAAGCATTTTGCGAAAACCTAAAATGTTTTTTGCATTTAGTATCTAACTGATTTCCTTATCAAACAAGATTCTTTCTGAGCATCAAGCCGGAAAGATTTTTTAAAACAACGTTAGATTATTTTTGTAAAATTAATCAGTTGTTTATCCATTGCATCTTGATACTGAATAACCATCTACAGGTATTCAAATAAATAATTTCACCAACCTGCTAGGTCTTCAATACCAAGCAGGTTTACTTGGTGAATTTATTTTCGGAACGTCTATAAATAAAAACTAAGATTCAAGCATTAATTAATGTATGAAGATAGAAAATATAACATTATCAAATTTCAGATGTTTTGACAGCATCAAAATGAATTTCCATGATAAATTATTAACTGTTATTGTTGCTCGTAACGGCCATGGTAAAACATCATTTCTGGATGCTATTGCTGTTGCTTTAGGTACTTTTGTTGGGGCCTTTGATTTAAGTAAGGCAAAGGGTTTTTCTTCTTCAGATGCCCGTTATCTACAGCTACCTGATACTAACGTAAATGAACAACAGTATCCCGTCATGGTCAAAGCGAACTTAGCTGAACCTACAATGTTTGTGCTCCGCAAGTTGACCGGAAAGAAAACTGGGACTACAATTGGAGGTGCTAGTAAAATAACTGAATACGGTAAAGAACTAATGCAAAAGGTTAGAGAACAACAAAATGTGACTCTACCAGTTATTGCTTATTACGGTTCTGGACGGCTTTGGAATGCACACAAAAATATGGAACGCAAAAGCGTGCTCACAGAAAGCCGAACGATGGGCTATGAAAACTGCCTTTCTTCTGCTTCCAACTTCAAACAGATTCAGCAATGGTTGATAAAAGCGACTTATGCTGTGATGCAGCAAAAAGAAATGCCCGAAAAATATACCGACTATGCGCTATCACAGCAAGTTGACGGAATTAAGGCTGCGGTTAATCAAGTTTTAGCTGGTGAAGGTTGGAATAATTTTCATTACAGTATACGCCATGAAGAACTGGCCATGTTTCATTCACAACAAGGTATACTCCCGGTCAGCATATTGAGTGATGGGATACGTGCCATGATTTCACTTACTGCTGATCTGGCTTGGCGTTGTGCGAAGCTAAATCCTCATTTTAAAGAGCAAGCATACCAAGCTACCCAAGGCATTGTATTAATTGATGAAGTTGATATACATCTTCACCCAGCTTGGCAGCAAAAGGTTATACCTAGCTTACTAGAAACTTTTCCTAAGATTCAGTTTATCGTTACCACTCATAGCCCGCAATTACTTACCACAGTTAAATCTGATTGTATTCGTATTGTGAATGATGGATCGGTATATTGTTCTCCCAAAGGTACGAAAGGTGCAGAAGCTTCGCGCATACTAAAACGGGTTTTTGGTACTGATTTACGTCCACCTTCAGACGAAAATACGAAACTTCTCAATACTTACCTTGACCTAATTTATGACGACCAATGGGTTAACAATAAAGTGGTTTTATCTGAAATGCGGAACATACGTCAACAATTGGATGAAATTTATGTAGATGAAGAGCCGGCATTAACAGAGGCAGACCTTTATATTGAGAACAAGGAATGGGAATTGAGTCTTGAAAAAAATTAACAAAACACCGGGGCCTAATGTACTGACGGATTTTGCAGATGAAAATCCTTCTAAACGTTGGGAGGATTTTAAGGATGAAAATGGTGGTAACGACTACCGCACAATCCGCCAACAGATTTTCAACGATCAAGGTGGACTTTGTGCCTATTGCGAAACCAAGGTAGGTGTTTTATCACCCCATAAGCAGCGCGTTGAACATTTTCATCCTAAATCTGATGACAGTAATTCAACCAAAAATTGGGGACTAGATTGGAATAATGTTATCGGCGTATGTATTGGTGGAAATGATGCTAACAAAGATCAACATCCTTTACCAGCTAATCTAAGTTGTGATTCCTACAAAAACTATCTTATTTCAAAAAAACGTTTGTCTGAACAATGCGAGGATCACCTCCTTAACCCTCTAAAAATTTTGGCTACTCCGAGTCTATTCGAGCTTGATAAAAAAACTTTTCGGGTATTTTGCCACCGGCGAAAGGGCAACCATAAAGGATTGCCCCTACATACAATACCTAAACGTAGGGGCAATCCTTTGTGGTTGCCCCGGCTTCCATTAAAATACCAGAAAATTTGTGGTTCAGTACTTACGATGCCAGCGAGATAAAGGGAAATTTTAAAAATGCCTAATGTCATTTCTGATTCAAGTCCGTCACTTGCCAACGGGTGGATTTAAGCGTTGCTAATCCAGAAACAAACGTTGCAGACAGGGTTGCAAACCCAGCAAGTGCTTAGTGAACGTTGTTGCCCACCAACTGAATAGGTAATACAAAAATGGAAAAGATCACGCATATTGAGAAGATTGAGATTGAAGGACTTTGGGATAAATACCATATTGAGTGGCATTTAAACCCGGATGTCAATATTTTGGCGGGTATTAATGGGAGTGGTAAAAGTACGGTATTGAATATTACCGCCGGGATACTTAGCGGTGGAAGTTTTGTTGGAGAGGTTGATAATTGGATCGATGAGGTAAAAATTAGTTTCAATGATAATAAGATACTTTGTTTTTCCTCTAATCGAAAAATTATTCAAAACTTAGGAGATGGCAGTAATCAAAAACCAGAAAATTTAGTTGATGAAATTGAAAATCAAGAAAATGATCCGGTGAAATTTGAATTAAATCAATTTAGTTTTTATGGATTTGAAAATATCCACGAAGAAATAGTATCAAATATATCAAATGTCATTAAGATACACCGGATTAGTACATTTGAACAACCCCTAAAAACTGTCATTCAAAAACACTATTTACCCGAAGAAATTAAGACTGATTTAGATTTCCAAATCTTTGAACTCCAAAGAGCCTATTTAAGTTACCAAATCAATCTTGGAAAACGAGCGGAACAAATTTTTTCAGAAGGTGCGCCTATTGATAGAAAAACAAAACGTGAAGAAATTTATGGCAAAAAAGAACGGTTCACAAAAACCATCAATCAATTTTTTGCCCAAACCGGTAAAACTGTAGAATCTGATAAAAGTAATGAGATAATTTTTTGTCAAGATGGCAAGAAGCTCATGCCTTATCAATTATCATCTGGCGAAAAACAAGTATTGCTTATTTTATTATCTGCACTCATTCAAGATAATGAGCCTTACATCCTAATTATGGATGAACCCGAAATTTCTTTACACATAGATTGGCAAAAACAATTAATTCAAGTTATAAGAAGTTTGAATGAAAATGTTCAAGTGATTTTAGCGACTCATTCGCCGGCTTTAGTCATGAAAGGTTGGATGGATAAAGTCACAGAAATGGAAGATATTATAAATAATCAAGAATCTTCCATTGCCGATGAACTCCCTTTTTGAAAAAGTGGAGTTAGGGAGAATTTAAAAACCTAAAAATTTATGCACTGGTACTTGGAATAAATATGAGTCATTTACTGGATAATATCAACTCTGACTATTTCAAAGCCATTAATAATTTAAAGCCTAAAAAGGCGGCTAAAACAATTATGGTTTATGTCGAAAATGAAGATGATATACCCTTTTGGTGGGGCGTTTTTGATAGATATGCGCCCCATCTTCATTTTGAAATTAATTTTCCTTCTTTTGCCAGAGGAAAAAAGGAGGTTCTTAAAATCCAAGCGGGAAAATATTTGTTGCTCTGTGTAGATAGCGATTATGACTATTTGCTACAGGATGCTCCTTATGTGTCAAGACGTATTAATCATGATCCTTATATTTTCCAAACTTATGCCTACTCTATAGAAAATTATAAATGCTATGCAGAAAGTTTAAGAGGAGTTTGTGTATTATCTAGCCTTAATGATAAAGAAGTCTTTGATTTAGTGGAATTTATTAAATTATATTCTCGTATTATTTATGAACTGTTTTTGTATTCTTATAACCTTGAAAAACAGGGAGATGATTCATTTACTCGTGATGATTTTTCTAAAGCTATAAAATTTTTGGAAAACGTAAATATTAATGATCAAGGAAGCCAAGCCATTAATGCGTTAATTAATTCAGTCAATGATAAATTAAGCCTCTTGAAAAAGAAGAATCCTCTTATGGATATTCATTCCATAGCTGAAGAATTAAAAACGTTAGGTGTCAATGAAGATAATACCTATTTATTTGTTAAAGGGCATATTGTTTATGATAATGTAGTCTTGATGTTTTTAAAACCTTTAGATAAGTTCTTAAAAAATGAAAAATTCCAAGAATTTAAGGCATCCACTGTTGATAAAACAATACTCACGGAGAAAATCAAGCAGTATAAAGCGCAAATAACTGATATTGAAGATGCTTTGAGAATGAACACTAATTATTATTCATGCTTTCTAATGAAAAAAATTGAGAGAGATGTAGAAATTTATCTTGCGAGTATAGATATTTAACGGACAAAAAACATGTCCATATTCCTATTCCAAAACTACCACACCTTTGATGTGACATTTTTATTGACTGACTACAATTTGAAGGGGTATTTTAACGGATGCAGTAACGGTTAATCACGCATGAAATTGATTTTCACTGAACGTAGTTGGGAAGATTATCTTTGGTTTCAAGCTAATGAACGTAAGTTATTAAAGAATTAAAATTGAATCGGAAACGTTACGGAGCCAGTTGCAAACTGGCTCCAGCAAAAAACACAAAAGGTATTTTCTTCGCTGGACGGGGTTTGCAACCCCGTCCGAAACGTTTTAGATTGAATCGGAAACGTTACGGAGCCAGTTGCAAATCCAGCAAAACTTACGCTGATGAAAATGTCCTCAATCTATTTATAATAAGTAACGACACCAGTAACAGGGCAAAACCTAATGGCCAAGGATACAATGCTTTCGTGGGCCGAAAATACAATTTATCTTGCTCAATCGGTTCAAGTTTGTCCAACATGGCATAAATTTTTTCAAGTTCCCTAATGTCGCGGGCACGAAAGTAGCGCCCACCAGTTTTTTCGGCAATGGCTGTCAGGGCTTTTTCGTCCAAATCAGACGAAGGATTGACACGTCTGGTACCAAAAAAGTCTCGAATAACCATTTCATCCGCTCCAATACCAATTGTATATATTTTCAAATTTTCTTCAGCCGCTATATCTGCGGCTTTCAAAGGCTCAACTTCACCGGCAGTATTTGCACCATCAGTTAATAATATCAAAACCCGACTATTCGTTTCCTGCCGTCGCAAGCGTTTCACCGCCAGTCCAATCGCATCACCAATGGCGGTTTTTTGGCCGGCAAGTCCAATGGCTGATTCATATAACAAAGTTTGGACGGTTTTACGGTCAAAAGTTAATGGCGTTTGTAAATAGGCTTGTTCACCAAATAGAATCAATCCCAATCGATCCCCAATACGGCGTTCAACAAATTTACCAGCCACCCATTTTGTCGCGGTGAGACGGTCAACGGTTTTACCTTCGAGACGAAAATCTTTTTCCCTCATACTGCCGGATAAATCTACTGCCATCATCAAATCACGCCCACTAACGGGCAACTCAATCGGTTCACCCCACCATTGTGGACGGGCACTAGCAGTAACCAGTAATAGCCAAGCAAGAGTGGCAACCCATAAGGGCCATTGTTTCAAGACAGTACGATGTTCGGCATAGCCAAGACGGGAAAAGTCTTCGATAAAGGGTACACGCAAAGCGGCATTTTCGACAACGGTAACCGGAGCTAAGAAGTATCTTATTAATAAAGGTAACGGTAATACTAAAAATACCCAAAGCCACTCGAAATGAATCATAGTTATTGGTGATCACTTAATATTGATAATAGATTGACAAAGTTTGACTAATGTCTCAACGTCAATATCCACATTTTTTCGGTAAGGGGCCTCAATTAGGCAACGTCCTTTTCCTTGAGTAAATTGCTGATTTCCCAATTGTTTATCCAGAAATTGTAGCCAAGATTCACCAGTGAGACTGGCTACTTCGGCGCGTGGATAACAGCTTAAGTATAGCCGTCGCAATAGGATGGAAATTTGTTCCACCAATATTTGTGGATTTTGATGTTGTTGATACTCAGTTTGGAGTTTTTTCAATTCGCGCCGGGCAATTCGTTTTGGCTCCTTACGCTTTTTTCTTAGCCAACGTCGCAGTAGAAATATTGCTAATATCAACCCACAGAATAAAGCCAGCATTAACCACCAGCCGGGAGCCGGTGGCCACCAAGTGATTGGCCCCGGAAGATGTATATCGCGTAATGGTAATTGTTGCGGTTCCATAAATTTGCCTATAGATGTTCAGAAAAATGTTTGGAGCCAAACCTCGGAGGTTTCTAAAACCTCCGAGGTTTGATTCAACATGCAAAGAAATTATTTAATGCACGTTCCTTACCTCTGAACCGGACTAATTCTTACGACGTTTTCCTAAACCTTGCTGTAATCTTATTAATGGATCATCGGTGGTAGCGCAATGCAATAATAACAACCGGTGTTGATTAGCCAACTGTTGTAGATGGGCTTGATGCTGCTTAAAGCGATTGTGATACGTTATAACCATTTGCTCGGTACAACTGACGGGGATAACTGTCTCAGAGTTAGGCTTGATCAAAATGGTGGTGTTTAACACGCGATTTTGTTTGGCCCCCATCAACTCTTCGCCATCAAGCAGTAGTACATATTGGGCGGCGGTGTTAGTGACTTTCAATTCTGGCACGGAGCCAGACTCATCTAATTCAGTTATTTCAAGCACTTGCTGGTCCAATGCTTCTTGCAACGTCAAGTATTCAGGACCTTCTTCGACGGGATGTAAAGTGGCACAATAGCCATATTCTCGAATTCCTGAATATTTCCTAGTTCTAGGGAATTAAGATATTTCTGGATAATGGGATTCATTTTTGAATTTTCCTTTTTAGTATTGAAATCTAGGGTTGACACATCAATATAGTGATCCTAAATGATTTGTAAATAAAACGTTACGGACGGGGTTACAAACCCCGTCCAGCAATTCCACGAATCATTTAGGATCACTATATAGGGTTGACACATCTATTTTCATAAAAATAATTGGAGCCAAACCTCAGAGGTTTTGGAACCGAGGTTTTTCAACAAATTATTTATTCTTTTCGTCTGTACTGAACCACAAATTTTCTGGTATTTTAATGGAAGCCGGGCAACCACAAAGGGATTGCCCCTACGTTTGGGTATTGTATGTAGGGGCAATCCTTTATGGTGGCACTGAAGCCGGTGGCAAAATACCCGAAAATTTATGGTTCAGTACTTAGTTCAAGAATCTTTCGTTTTCGTCATAATATCACCATCATTTTTCATTTTTCATTTTGACACCTCAACCATTATTTCCTAATTTATCATCTTTGTCGTGGCTCATAGCAACATTAATTTTAGCTATTTTGCCACATATATACCGGGTTGCTTGGTGGATTGTCCCAACTTTTTTGATACTGTTGTTGTGGCGTTATTTAATGACACGCAATCAGTGGAAATTACCCAAGCCACGTTTGGTATTTGTCTTTGCTCTGCTTATGTTATTTGGCATTTTGTTAAGCTACAGTCCAACATACGGGCGCAATGCCAGTATCGCTGCGCTGGTAGTATTGTGTGGACTTAAATTGTTAGAAATGAATAGCCGGCGTGATGCGTTATTACTTTGTTTTTTAAGCTATTTTCTCATTATTACTCATTTTTTATATTCACAGTCTATCCCCACGGCGTTGTATATGGGTTTAGTCGTGCTAGTAACAACGGCAACACTTATCAGTTTGAATGATGACAAGAATAACTTATCAACACGTCAATGTCTGCGCTTATCGGGTACTTTGTTAATACAGGCATTGCCGGTGATGTTGGTATTATTTGTCCTATTCCCACGAGTAGCCGGAAATTTTTGGAGTTTACCTAAAGATGCTCATAGCGGTGTCACTGGTTTATCGGATAGTATGTCGCCGGGTGATGTTAGTGAATTAAGCCTTTCCAATGCAATTGCGTTTCGGGTCAAATTCACCGGGGCAATACCACCGCCTTCACAACGCTACTGGCGAGGCCCAATATTATGGCGGACAAATGGACGTAAATGGGAAGTTGGACTTAAATACCGTAGACGCATTAATCAACTAAATCTTCACACTACCAGTCAACCTTATGATTATACTGTAACTTTAGAATCCCACAATGAGCCGTGGTTATTTGCTTTAGATTTACCCGCCAAAGCACCAAAGCAAGGTTTCATTACGGAAGATTATCAAGTGTTGGCAAATTTCCCGGTAAGACAACGAATACGTTATCAGTTGCGCTCTTATACTGATTACCATGCTAATATACTTACTTATAAACAATCCCGTTTAGCATTACAATTGCCAAGAGGCAAACATCCACGCGCTCGTGCGTTAGCTGCTCAGTGGCAACATCAAAAACCCCAAGCCATTGTACAACGTGCTTTGCAATATTTTAATCAAGAGCCTTTTGCATATACTTATACTCCCCCCCGGTTACGAGATGACACGGTGGACGAATTTTTGTTCCAAACCCGCCAAGGCTTTTGTGAACATTATGCGGCTGCTTTTACGGTTTTAATGCGAGCGGCTGGGGTAAAAGCGCGGGTAGTCACTGGTTATTTGGGTGGCACAATTAATCCGGTGGATGATTATATGGTTGTGCGCCAACGTGATGCCCATGCTTGGAGCGAAGTTTGGTTACCAAGTCAAGGTTGGGTACGAGTTGATCCTACTAGTGCTATTGCCCCAGAGCGAATCGAACAAGGTATTGATATAGCATTACCAACCGAGTTTCGTCCACTTGGACTCAATATCAATTGGGATAACAACTCTACGATTGCCAAACTTTTCCAAAAACTACGCAACCGTTGGGATGCCCTCAATAATACTTGGAATCAATGGGTACTCGGTTATAATGTGAAACGACAACAAGAATTTTTAAGTCGCTTTGGCTTAGAAGGTATTGATTGGCGTGGCATGACAATATTACTGGTAATTATCATAACCGGTTTATTATTAAGTTACGCTGCTTGGATGTTGTTACGTTCACGCTGGGTGGTATGTGATCCGGTGCAACAAGTTTATCTACGCTTTGGTAAAAAATTGGCGCGGCATGGTTTGCAGCGTCTACCTCACGAAGGGCCATTAACTTATGCCACTCGTGCCAGCATCGCCCGTCCTGATTTAGCGGTTGCCATCCAACAAATTATTGAACTATACGTACAAACTCGCTATCGTAGTCAATCTCAATTGTTGCCACAATTGCGCCTAGCGGTACGGCATTTGAGAGTGGTTCGCCACAAGGTAGAAAAGGGAAAATGTAAAAGGAAACCGCTAAAAGGAAAAGGCTAAAAGGAAACTCTGAGAAACCGAGGGTCGAAAAAAAACTCGGGATCGATTCAGTGAATTAGAGTCCAAAATTTGGACGAAACCAAGTTTTATCTGGAGAAAATAACAAATGTCAATCAGACACCCAATTGTCGCCATTACTGGTTCATCTGGAGCCGGGACAACCACCGTCAAAAAAGCTTTTGAGGACATTTTTCGGCGTGGTGGACATAAAGC
>Ga0233403_10000157_pt1 | contig 30065 bp, 21 predicted proteins | sample Na_oxic_1_MG_FD_179866 | JGI IMG/M metagenome (GOLD analysis project Ga0233403, IMG submission 179866) | Seawater microbial communities from Saanich Inlet, British Columbia, Canada - Na_oxic_1_MG | ecosystem: Environmental > Aquatic > Marine > Inlet | place: Canada: British Columbia | collected...
GCCATCGAAGAATTGGTCGATTTTGAGCAAGTCAATCAAGTTCACAAAGAAAACCTCAAATGGAAAATAGACAATACCGTAGGCCCATCTGAAGGTAATAGCTTTTTACCTGACTCGGTGCGTGAACAAGCTCAAACGCTTATGGGAGCCGTCGGGAATATGGCAGCAGACGCAACCCAAATTGATGCCTTATGGATACTCAAACGTTTGCGTAAAATGGAGGGATCTATCTGGGAAAACTTGACCTTTGCCTTTTTTGAATCGTTCACCCGTTTCACAATTCGATTAGGACAACTCGGCCGCGATCCCATCCATATTCAAATGAACTTGAACTGGCAAGACGGTTACTGGCGCATAACAGCAGTTTATGAATGTTAACAGAAATCGTTCAAAGAAATTTTTGAAAAAGATCGGATTTCTACCTACTATACTCGGCGCGGGAACAAACTGAACTTTTACTAACTGATGCCGGTGGGCAAGAAAAGACTTTGCCCACCCTACAAAAGCTCACCCTTAAAAAATGAGTGCCCGCGCGCAGTATACGTGAGATCATAAGAAAGAAATTTTTCCAAAAAAAAATCAGATTTCTATCTGGTAATGGCAACCGACATGTCTACTGACAGCCTTGAACAATTACGCCAACGCCTGGCGGAATTTGCGGCGGTGCGCGACTGGGACCAATTTCATTCGCCCAAAAATCTGTCGATGGCACTGATAGCCGAAGCCGCTGAATTAGTTGAACATTTTCAATGGCTAACCGAACCACAAAGCCATCAATTATCCCCAGAAAAACAACAAGCCGTCAGCCTAGAACTAGCCGACATCCTAATTTATCTGATTCGGATTGCTGACAAACTGGATATCGACTTAATGACCTCCGCCCAAACCAAAATTCAAATCAACGAAACTCGTTATCCAGCCGCCAAAGTCAAAGGCGATGCTCGCCGCGCTGACGAATATGTTTAGACCGTTTTTTTAAACAAGTATTTCAAAAAAAACATCGTTATACTTTAGACGTTCAAGTTTTCGGTTTCTTGGGCAACCATAAAGGATTGCCCCTACAAACAATGGCCAATGGGGCAATCCTTTGCTGTCGGGGTAATCCCTTGTGGTTACCCTCTCAAAAATCCGAAAACTTGAACGTTTGGAGTATATCTGACCGGTTTAAAAAAACCGGTCTATCGTTTCACCTTTCACAATTCACTTAACAGATTATGAAACGTTTATTTAAAATATTATTTGGCCTACTACTTGGCATAATAACTCTGTTGCTCATTACCATCCTCATCATCGTCTTCGTCGTTGATCTGAACAACTATAAGCCCCAAATCACGGAGTTAGTCGAAGACACCATCGGGCGTACATTAACCATTGAAGGCGATATTGGTCTCACATTCTATCCTTGGTTAGGCCTCAATTTGGGCAAAGTCAGCTTAGGCAATGCCGCCGGCTTTGAAGAGCCGGATTTTGCCAAAATCAAGCAAGCACAAGTGCTGATAAAACTGATTCCATTGTTCAAAAAACAAATGGAAGTTGATACCGTATTATTGGAAGGTGCCGAAATCACCTTAACGCGCAAACCCGATGGCACAACCAATTGGGACGATTTAGCCGCTCTTGGCGGACAAGAACCAGCCCCAAAAAATGACGCGGCTCCGTTTGAAGACTTCAAAATCGATGGCATAGACTTACGTCATGCCAAAATCGTTTGGGACGATCAACAAACCGCTTCCCGCTACGTTCTTTCCGAAGTCAATCTCAACACCTCCGCCATCGATCTCAACCTCGCCACTCTCGCACTCAATGAACCGGTTCAACTTCAATTGAACACCAGCCTAAAGATCAGCGGAGACACCACACTCAGCGGACAAATCAGCTTAAACACTAAAATCAGCCTGAATCAAGAACAACAACACTATCGGCTAGAACCCTTGCAAATGAATGCCACCGTGCAGAGCAACTCCATCCCCGGCGGAACGCAAACCGTCTCAATCACGACTCAAGCAATTGATGTCAACTTAACACAACAAAGCTTGATACTAGACGGCTTAGTTGCCAAACTCATGACTGGAGTTTTAAGCGGCGACATACAAGCAACCCATTTACAAACCAATCCCACCCTATCAGGGACTCTCAAACTGGCCGACTTGGATCTACCAAACCTCCTCAAACAACTGGAGCTACCAGCCACCTTGCCCAATGACAAACTGCTCAAAACGGTGGGCGGACAAACCCGATTTCAAGCCAATATGGCCGGCCTTAGATTAACAAACCTCCTCCTGTCAGTTGATGACAACCAATTAACAGTGCCCCAACTCCACCTGGACTTCAATCAACAAACACTTCAATCAGATGCGCTGACACTCCAAGCCTTCGGACTCCATTTGGACGGCCAAGTTCAGATTGAACAACTCTTCAATCAACCAACCGTCAATGGACAACTCACATTAGCACCGTTCAATCCGCGCCAACTGCACAAGCGTTTAGAACAAGCCAAGCTATTACCACCCCAAACTTTGCCCGACGAAAAACTCTTGCCGTTAAAAACGGCCGCGTTGCAAACCCAGTTTCACATCAAAGAAGCCACCCTCGTCAGCTTGAAAAACCTCAACCTCAGTTTGGACGACAACCAACTCCAACTGCCGCTACTCCAACTCGATTTAGACAAACAAACCCTTAACACCAATACCCTCACACTCCAAGCCTTAGATATCCGTCTGAACGGACAAATTCAGATTGAACAACTGTTTAATCAACCAACCGCCGAAGGACAACTCACATTAGCACCATTCAATCCGCGCCAACTGCTTAAACGCTTAGAACCGGCTCAACTGTTCTCGCCCCAACTATTGCCAGACCCCAAACTCTTGCCATTAAACACCGCCCAGTTGCAAACCCAATTCAAAATCAATCAAGGTACCAACATCATCTTGAAAAAAATCGACTTACGTCTCGACGACAACCAATTCCAAACACCTCAACTGAGACTCGATTTAAATCAACAAACCCTGGACTTGGCAACCTTTTCACTTCAAGCCCTGGGAATCCAATTGAATGGCAAACTCACCGCGAAACAAATACTGAGCAACGCCACTGCCCAAGCCGAACTGACGGCAGCGTTGAATCCACAACACCTCCTCCAACGTTTAGGACAAAGCCCGTTAGAACTCCCAGCCCCATTAACGCTGACACGCGCCACCTTACAAACCCAGCTCAACCTGACCCCCGACAACCTGACGCTCAAACGATTACACATCACTGTTGACGACAAAAACCAACTCCACAGCCAACACATTAACTTCAACATCACCAAAGACACCCTGACAACCAACAACTTCAAGCTCAAAGTACTTGACGTTGCCACCCTCAACGGCACTCTCCATGCTCAACATCTCTCAACCCAGCCGACCCTACAAAGCCGCCTCAAAATCACCGCGTTCAGTCCACGTCGATTACTACAACGCTTAGGGCAACCCATCGAAACCCGCGATCCATCAGTACTGAACGCCTTAACACTAGAAACACAAATAAAAGGTGGCCTCTCCCAATTGAACTTAACCCCCCTCAAAATACGCCTAGACAACAGCCACCTACAAGGCAATCTCAAAGTATTAGACTTGCAACAACAAACACTTGCATTCAAACTGAACCTCGATCAGATCGATATCGACCGTTACTTACCACCAGAATCCGAAGCACCTGAAGCCAGTCAACCAGACTCCCCCCCCTTATCCGGCGCAGACATACTTTTACCACTAGAAATGCTACACGCGTTAAACCTCAACGGCAGCCTAAAGGTGGGCAAACTCAAAGCGGCTGGAATAACAATCAACGACATACAGCTAGAAGTATCAGCCAAACAAGGCACTCTGAAAGTGACTCCAAAAGCAGCCCTTGATAATGGCACCTATCAAAGTAATCTCGCGCGTGTCAACCTCAACAACTTGAACTCGTGCCGAATTGCTCCAATTGAAAAACTGCCCGCCATCAGATCAGCCTCATGGCATCGACTGTCCCCTAAAAAAACCAGCAGTTGCAGAGTGCCTTTTTAGGGTAGGCTGTTGATTTTAATCGGATTGACGGTTTAACCGTGTTGCCTATTTTTATCAAAATGGTGGGCAAGCGGACGGTTAACTTGACCAGTCTACAAGGTTTCCTCATAGCACAAAACGGCCTTCTCTACAATGAAGAGTTAGAAAGAGACTGATCACCTATCCGTTTTTTTTTACTTATTGTAATTACCAGAATAAACGAATGAATTAACGGAACTGACGCAGAAAGATTCTGCAATGGACAAAGGGCAACTATAACGGGTTGGGATTGTCGGGACAATCCCCGGTGGTTGCCCCTTATACGACATTTCCTGAATCGGTCGTTAGATTACAGGGTATAATTAAATATAACTAATTGATTTTATTTAATTATTGTTTACTAAACTGATCCTATTTGTTCCAAAACCGCCGTTGATAGACTTTGATAAACGTTTTCAGAATAGAAACAAACTTTTGCCCAGGAAAGCTATCGATTCCAGATATGAAAAGCAAAGCACTCAAGGCTGGTTTTGGAAAATTTGACAAAAATTCAATGAAGTGTATAGTACCTCCATCCCTTCTGCCTTTTAGCAGCTTTGGCAAGAGACAATGTAGTACCAAAGCATAACCGGTATTTTAAATAAAACTTTTTCCCTCCCCCTTTTCAAATCTCGATATCTTTTATGTAATTGATTTATAAGCGATGTTTTTTGCCCTAACCCAATTTATCAAATAGGGGGGAAAGCTGGGGTGTTAAATTTGAATCCATGAAAGCTGATTTGTTGTCACTTTTCTGTCTGAATCAGAATTTTCAGAATTGGAGAATTTTCAGAATAAATACTTAATGACAGCCCAGGGGAAAGCCCATCTTAAAAAACCGGTTCGGCACCGGTACTTAGACATCCAGATAACGGCTCAACAAATCCGAGTCAAGTCAACAAAATTGGTTTTTTGGGCAGACAAAAACGTTTCTGGATGAATATATAAAAGTACTTCATGGAAATTGGATTGGATAAACAATAACTGACGACTGCCTAAGAATATAGAGATTTAAGGTGGTTGCGCGTCGTCGTTTTGCAAATTCCTCAAATTTCCCAATTTCAAAATTAGTTCAATAATAAATTGGTTCAATAACAGATTATGTCATCATCAAAACTCACCTCAATCTTATTCGCGTCCTTATTGGATAGCCCGGCTGTCGTAGAACTCGCTTCTCCAGACGGAGAAAAGGCCTTTGATATTATCAAGGAGCGTTTCACTTTCTCAGCCCATGAGATAACTCATGCCTATCAAAATAGCTACCGGCACGCCTTCACGGCCGTCTGCCTTGGCATTGCTATGCCTGAAAACTTCGCCTCCGCCGATTCTGAAATAATCACCCGCGAATTTTCCGAACAAATTGAACAAAATTACTTGCAGCCATTCTTTACCCAACAAGGTGTACCAAGCTTGGAAGAATTTCGTCAACAAGTCATTGAGACACTTGAACAGTTTGCCAAAAACACCGAGACACTCGTTGAAATCAAAGAAATCTCCGAACAAGACTTAGCCGCGCTCATCAATTATCGAGAACCGCTGGCTATCACTGACATCGCATTAGAACAAATGCAGCCCCTCGTGCCCGTCGTTCATGACACATTAGCGGCCTTTTTACGCTACGAAGAATTATTGGGCAATGCAATACTGTTCTTCTTTCGAGAACAACTTCGTAAGGATGATCAGCAGCGGCTCCAAAAAACCCAAACAGCTTTGCAACAAAAAGGCTTTTGCGTTGAAATGCAACGGCTTCACTCGGCCATCCAAACCGCCCAACAGAATTTGAACCGCGCTATCGCCGAACAAACCGGTAATATCGTTGAACTGGCTCAAAAAATACAACAATTACAAAAAACTCAATTGACTTGGGAAACCAGCCATCAATCTTTAATCCGTTTGGCCCCGTGTTTTGGAAATCGAACGGCCGAAATTTTGGCATGGGCTAAAAACGTTTATAGCTCGCTGAACCAAATTGACCCGGCTCCAGAAGAAAGCAATGAAACGATTAAGAGGTTTCAAGAACCCGTCATCCAAGCCAACGACGTAGTCCTAGAAAACTTACAGAACATCAATCAATTAATGGCACAACTGGGCCTCTCCTCACAAATCAGTCCACGCGACGAATTGGTTCAGTTCGACAGTGACAACCGGCAACTGATTCATGATCTTGTTCAACAATTAACCCAGTTGCCAACACAACATCCACAATACAGTCAACTGACCATTCAAATTGGCCGTGTTCTGTCTTCAATTGGTGACCTAGCACAAGCCGAACCGCTGTTTTTAACAGCCATAGAAAAGGCCCACAAACAAAGCGACAAGGCACTTGCTTATTATAATTTGTTTCAAATTCGCTGGCGCAAAGCCTACAGTGCAACGTCCGAGGCAGCCAAAGAACCTATCTACGCTGACGCGTTAACTGCCCTACAGGCCGCAATTGAACACTCAAATGGACGCTATGCCTTGCACGACATCAATAAAGGCTATTATCCGATAGAAAAAATATTAGGGGTTGGCGGCATGGGCTGCGTCTTATTGTGCCAAAATCACAACTATTTGCTCAAAAAACACCCATTAGTCGTTGTCAAATGTTTCTGGGAAAACGTCACCGATCGGCTTGAAAAAGTATTCAAAGAATCCTTTATTATGCATGAAATCGCCAGTGACATCGTACCAGAACCGTTAGATTTTGGTTACGCCGATAATCTCAACAAACAAAACCCTTATTTTTTGACCGAATACATTGAAGACGCAATCGATGGCGAAGCATGGTTAGAAAAATATGGCCCTCTTTCTTTAGAAACCGGCCTACAAGTGGCTTTACAAATTGCCGAAGGTCTCCAACGTGCCCATAACAAAGGCATTGACCACTTAGACTTAAAGCCAGCCAATCTGTTGCTGCTGAAAGCCTCAGCCCCTATTAACAGAACAATTTCTCCAACCGAATCCCTCCACCACTCAAAAGAGGCCGATTCCAACGGAGACATTTCGGTCAAAATTATTGACTTTGGCTTAGCCAGTGTTACCAGTTCTTTACGACAAGCGGTTGAGCGACGTAGTCGCTCCGGCTTAATGGTATTTGGACAAACGGTATTTGGTACTTTGGACTACGCACCGCCTGAACAACAAGGCTTTACGCAATATGGCAAACCCAGTGCCAAAAGTGATCTGTTTTCCTTCGGGGCAACTATGTATCGTTTATGGACTGGAAATAGTCCCCGGCATTTCAGAGAACGGGAATTGCCCAATGTACCAGCCCTGCGAGATTTATTGTTTGATTGCGTGGCAGACAATCCCCAAAAACGCCCCCAGTCAACCACACAACTGATTGAGAGTTTAAAAGCCATTGAAGCCTCTCTCACACCTGATCGAGCCAATGAAAGTGAAAAGGAAATAACACCTCAATCAAATGAATATGAAGGTCAAATTGACCAAACAAAAAATCGGAATTTTCAGCCGGCCGAGTCAAGAAACCAAGTGTTTTCAACAGTTTCTCAACCGGCAATAGAACCGGCAAAACCTAAAACCGAACAAGAACAAGAACAAGAACAAGATGACCAAGCTTGGCAATCGGCCCGTCAAAAAAACACGATAGCCGCCTACCAAGCCTATTTAGACGGCCCAACGGACCACAAACACGCCGACGAGGCCAAACAAAGACTCACTCAAAAGCACCAACATGCCCAACAACAGGCGAAACAAGAACAAGATGACCAAGCTTGGCAAACGGCCCGTCAAAAGAACACGATAGCCGCCTACCAAGCCTATTTAGACGGCTCAACGGACCACAAACACGCCGACGAGGCCAAACAACGATTAACCCAACAGCACCAACAAGCCCAACAACAGGCGAAACAAGAACAAGATGACCAAGCTTGGCAATCGGCCCGTCAAAAAAACACGATAGCCGCCTACCAAGCCTATTTAGACAGCCCAACGGACCACAAACACGCCGACGAGGCCAAACAACGATTAACCCAACAGCACCAACATGCCCAACAACAGGCGAAACAAGAACAAGATGACCAAGCTTGGCAATCGGCCCGTCAAAAAAACACGATAGCCGCCTACAAAGCCTATTTAGACGGCCCAACGGACCACAAACACGCCGACGAGGCCAAACAACGATTAACCCAACTGCACCAACAAGCTCAAAAACAGGCTCAACAAGAAGAACAAGATAACCAAGCTTGGCAAACGGCCAATCAAAAAAACACCATAGCCGCCTACCAAGCCTATTTAGACGGCCCAACGGACCACAAACACGCCGACGAGGCCAAACAACGATTAACCCAACAGCACCAACAAGCCCAACAACAGCAGCAGGCGAAACAAGAACAAGATGACCAAGCTTGGCAATATGCCCGTCAAAAAAACACGATGGCCGCCTACCAAGCCTATTTAGACGGCCCAACGGACCACAAACACGCCGACGAGGCCAAACAACGATTAACCCAACTGCACCAACAAGCCCAAGAACAGCAGGCGAAACAAGAACAAGATGACAACGCTTGGCAAACGGCCCATCAAAAGAACACGATAGCCGCCTACCAAGCCTATTTAGACGGCCAAACGCTCAAAAAACACACGGACGAGGCCAAACAAAGATTAACCCAACTGCACCAACAAGCCCAACAACAGGCGAAACAAGAACAAGACGACCAAGCGTGGCAAACGGCCCTTCAAAAGAACACGATATCCGCCTACCAAGCCTATTTAGAAGGCCAAACGCTCAAAAAACACACGGACGAGGCCAAACAAAGATTAACCCAACAGCACCAACAAGCCCAAGAAAAACGGGCCCAAGAAAAAATTAGACGGCAACAAGCTGCCCAACAATTGTACAATACCCAAGCAGCCAATAGCTCTACCGAGGAAGACCCACTCCTAGTAGAACAGGCTAAAGAAGCCGAAACAGAAGACCAACAAGCTTGGCAACAAGCCTGTCAACAAGACACTCAAACGGCCTACCAAGCCTACATAAACGGCCTGACGAACAAAACACACACGAAAGAGGCTGAAAAACGATTAATCAAACTGGTAGAAGACGAAACTGCTTGGCAACGAACCCGTCAAAAAGACAACCAATTCGCCTACCAAGCCTATTTAGACGGCCGAACGCTTAAAAAACATGCCCAGGATGCAGAACAACGATTAATAACCCTAACGGAAGAAGACAACAAAGCTTGGCAACAAGCCTGTCAACAAAATACTCAGTTCGCTTACCAAGCCTACTTAGACGGCCATACACTCAAAAACTATGCCCAAGAAGCCAAACAACAATTAATAGCAAAAACTCAAGAAGCCGAAGACGACGATGAAAATGCGTGGCAACTAGCCCAACAACAAAACACACCAGTTGCCTACCAAGCCTACTTGGATGGGCCGACGATCAAAATCCATGCTGAAGAGGCCGAACAACAATTAGTAGACAAAACCCAAGAATCCGAAGAAGACGAACAAGCTTGGCTAAATGCCGAACAAGAAGACACCATCGAGGCATACCAAGACTACTTATACGGTCAAACCCTCAAAAGATATGCCAAAGAGGCCAAACAACGATTAAGAGAAAAAGCGAAAGAAACTGAAGACGAAAAGGCTTGGCAAATTGCCTTACAGCAAGATACCCAACAGGCATACCAAACCTACTTATATGGCCAGACGGTAAAAATATATGGACAAGAGGCCAGACAACGATTAATGGAAAAGACCAAAGAAGCCGAAGAACAAGACGAACAAGCCTGGCAACAGGCCCTAGAACAAGACACCCAAACGGCCTACCAAGCCTACTTAGAAGGCCCAACGCTTAAAAAACACCTTCATGAGGCTAAACAACGATTAATAGAACAGGCCCAAACAGCCGAAGACGAACAAGCCTGGCAACAAGCCCTACAACAAGACACACTATCGGCCTACCAAGCGTACTTAGAAGGCCAGATGATCAAAAATCATGTTGAGGAAGCGAAACAACGACTACTGGAAAAGACCAAAGACATCGAACAAGACGAAAAGGCTTGGCAACTGGCCGAACAAAAAAATACACAAGCCGCCTATCAAGCCTACCTAGACGGCCAAACGCTCAAAAGACATGCTGAGGAAGCTCAACAACAATTAACCGACAAAATCAAAGAGGTTGAACAAGACGAAAAGGCTTGGCAACAAGCCTTACAAGAAGACACCCAAACAGCCTACCAAGCTTACTTGGACGGCTTGACTATCAAAACACATACTGACGAAGCTCAACAACGCTTAAAGGCTTTTGTACATAAAACCTTTAAATTTAAAACAACCACGGTCAATGCCAAGGGCGAAACTACCCAAAGTCGGCCGAAACAAGCGATATATGATATTAAAGATTTGGGCAACAACATAACTTTAGAAATGGTTTATATACCAGGTGGAAGCTTTCTGATGGGCGCACCTATTAACGAACAAGGCAGTTCTAACGATGAATATCCCCAACATCCGGTTTCGATAAAACCTTTTTGGATGAGTAAATTTCCTATCACGCAAGCACAATGGCAAGCGATGATGGGCAAAAATCCGTCAACTTTTCAAGGAGCAAATCGACCCGTGGAACAAGTCTCTTGGCATGACGCGATAAACTTTTGTCAGCGGTTGAGCGAAAAAACGGGTCAAAAATACGAATTACCCAGTGAAGCTCAATGGGAGTATGCTTGTCGCGCTGGCACAACTACGCCCTTTCATTTTGGTCAGACGATAACCACTCAGTTAGCCAACTACGATGGTAATGAGACTTATGCCTCAGAAGCAAAAGGTGTGTATCGTCAACAGACAACCGAGGTAGGCCGTTTTTCTCCCAATGCCTTTGGTTTATACGACATGCACGGCAATATTGGGGAATGGTGTGCCGACTTATGGCACGACAATTACCAGAACGCGCCAACGGATGGCAGTGTTTGGGAAAAAGGCGGAGAAAACGCCCTTCGACTGATTCGTGGAGGCTCTTGGAATGATACCCCAGACGATTGCAGATCTGCTTATCGTTCATGGTACACCTCAACTTCCAAAAACGATCTAGTCAGTTTTAGAGTTATAGCGATGGACTGGGGTTAGATTTTAATGCCATTAAGTTAAGCGGAAAACCTTCATACCAATGCCTTGGAGTGCTAAGTGAAAGTTTGGTAAGTGTTTAATTTTAAATCGAATAATACCAAGCTTCAGCTTGGCAATCCAACAAGATATTATCGATACTTAATGGCATTGGGGAATTGGAGCGGTGAAAATGGTTAAGGGTTAAAATCATTAACCATTGTTGTCGTTATTCCGTCGCCCAATCCGATCAATCGGTATCGCTACGATACCTGAATCAGGTGCCAAAAGTTCTATTGATTGCTTGCCGAGCGCGTGTCCATAAATCACTTCATAAGTGGCTGGCAACCCGCCTTCTGGTGAACGATACTGTTCATAAGCGGCTAACATGGCCTTAAATTTGTTCTTGCCCATCAGGCTACGAGGCCGTCCGGCGGTCAGATTATGGGCACCAATCGCTTTAAGTTCCTTCATTAATTGTTTGGCATCGCTATAGGTGAATTGGAGCCAATCAACATCCATCACCGGATTCTTCAGTCCAGCCGGTAATAACGCATCACCTAAGTCATGCATATCAGCAAAAAGATTAACATGGCGGGCATTATCAACTTTTGCCCAACACTGGCGTAATTCGGATAACGTATCTGGCCCAAAGGTGGTAAAAAATAATGCGCCGTCGGGCTTTAACACCCGCGCAAACTCAGCAAACACTGCATGAATATCATTACACCATTGCAGCATCAGATTTGATACCAATAAATCGATACTCTCATCGGCAATTGGTAAATAGGCAGCATCAGCACAGACACGGTGTTGGTTAGAGAAGCGGCTGCTTGGAAGAGATTGAGGCACCGTTTGTAACATTTTTATAGAAATATCAATAGCATACACCTGCGCTTGGTGATATTTATTACTGAGAGCATCGGACAAGCGCCCGATTCCAGCCCCAACATCTAAAATCTGTTGAGGCTCCATTTTTATCCAATCTAGCCGCTCAAGCAAATCGTCTTCAACTGTCTTTTGCACACGCGCCCACTGCTCATAAGTCGGCGCAACGCGATCAAATGATTGAGCGACTAGGTGTATATCAAGATACTCTGGAGGCAATGAATTCATTCAAAAAAACCTATGGTAAGTAAGACCTGACCCGTTTCAAAAACCAGTCTGAAAAAAAACGCTATTTTCAATTCGAGTCAAGTTTCAAAAAGGGTGTTTAAAAAAACTTGTAATAAGTCCAGAAAAGCGTCTGGATGAGACAAAAACGGGACATGGGCTGCCGATTCAATGTAATCCGTCCGTAAACTGGGCCACCACCGCTGACAATCTTCACCAACGCCGGCCGGCACCAACGTATCACGTCTACCCAAACACAGAAAGGCCGAACCAGCAATCTGCGACAATTCTGGACGTAAATCAGTTTCTTGTAATAATTGAAGGCCAGCCGATAGGGCCGATGATTGAGGCAGTGGCGTTTTTTTAAGCCAAGCATTGAGTGTGCGGAGTTGCTGACGGGCAGCTTCACTGCCTTTCACCTGCAACGCCAAAAAACGTTGCAATGTGCCCAACGTATCGCGCTGCAACTGTTCAGCAAACTGTTCTAAAACCGCCGAACTCATCGCATGAGGCCAATCATCAGCCCTAACAAAACGCGGCGAGGTACTCACCAACCCCAAAGCCCGCACCGATTCAGATTGCCACCGGGCCATCGCCATCGCCAACAATCCGCCTAATGACCATCCTATCCATACCGCTTTTTTAGGCAAATGAGTGGCCAATGTTTCGGTCAGCATGGGCAACGTATATTGACACATCGGGCTACGCCCATGTCCAGGCAAATCGACTTGATAGACGCGCCAATGTTCGGCCAGTTGAGCGGCTATGTTGTCCCAAATGTCGCCATTAAAACCCCAACCATGTAATAAAATCAATGGGTTACCTTGGCCTTGTGATTTGATAAATAAGCTCATCGTGTTTTTTAAAGGAGTATAAGGCGAGCCTTGTACGAAAGCGAAAAGGAGTGCAAGGCGAACCTTGCACGAAAAAATCCGATTTTATGAAACATTCATTTATTTTTTAAGATAATTTCAGCCAACGCTGCTATCAATTGATCGATTTGATTTTTTTGATGTAATGCTGATAAGGTGATTCTTAAACGCGCCGTTCCTTGTGGTACGGTGGGTGGACGAATGGCGGTGACAATTATATTACGTTTATACAATGCCGCACTCGCTGCTAATGCTTTTTCTGAGTCTCCCAATATAATCGGCTGAATCGGTGTAGAAGATTCCATTAAAGGAATTTCTTTTTCAGCAGCGGCGGCACGAAAATAGGCGATTAATTCATGCAAATGTTCCCGTCTCCATGTTTCCTGTTCAGCAACGATTAAACTTTCTCGCACTGCCTCTGCCAGTGCCGGTGGCAAGGCGGTGGTGTAAATATAGCTGCGTGCTGATTGTATCAATGCTTCAATCAATAATTCGCTCCCGGCTACAAATGCGCCAAAGACACCAAACGCTTTGCCCAAAGTGCCCATTAATACCGGTACTTCATCCGCTCCTAAACCATACATTTCTAACGTGCCGCGCCCGGTGTCACCCATCACCCCCAAACCATGTGCGTCATCTACCATCACCCAAGCTTGATGATGGTTTGCCAGTTGGACGATGTTTGGCAAATCGGCTACATCACCATCCATACTAAACACTCCATCGGTGATAATTAATTGATGTTGGGCTGGCGATTGGGCTAATAAACGTGACAGTGTTTTAATATTATTATGTGAATAACGGTGAATTTTTGCCCGTGATAATAACGCGGCATCGACAAGTGAAGCGTGATTAAGTTTGTCCAAAAACACCGCATCATGTCGCCCCAGTAATGTGGTGATAACACCGATATTGGCCATATAACCAGTAGAAAATAACAAAGCCCGTTCGCGCCCGGTATAGGCAGCTAATTCTTTTTCAAGGGCATGATGGGCTTCCGTATGCCCGGTAATTAAATGCGACGCGCCACTGCCCACCGCATATTTTTCCGCACCATTGCACCAAGCGGCTGTTAAGCGAGGATGACTGGCTAAACCAAGATAATCATTACTACAAAAAGCCAAATAAACTTCTCCATCTATTAATAAGGTTGGAGTTTGATGGCTCTGGTGAGTCCAGCGACTGCGATAGAGGGCGGAGTCTTGGCGTTGTTTTAATAGGGAGCGGAGATAGTTGTGCATATACTCATGAAACATGAAAAATGAAAAAATATCTCAACCAGGAAACTTAAGACCTGACCGGTTTTGAAAACGGGTCATATCCCAAACTAAAAAATTCTTGACCAATAAGTGAGCGAAACTAAAATTTGACCGCGCAAAGTGTTTAATCTCTCCGATAGGCTTTGTAAAGCCGCATCACTTTTTTCACATAGCCTTGTGTTTCTCGAAAAGGCGGAATTTTATTGCCATATTTTCTGACATTTCCTTCGCCAGCATTGTACGCGGCAACCGCTAATTGTAGATTATTATTAAATAATTTCAACAAATAACGCAAATAGCGTGCGCCGCCGTATATATTTTGAGTCGGATCGTAGCGATTGGTGACTCCAAAGCGTTTGGCGGTCGCCGGCATTAATTGCATTAAACCCACCGCGCCTTTGTGTGAAACGGCTTTCGGATTGTAGCCTGATTCGGTTTCAATCACGGCGTGTAGCAACGCTACTTCTAAGCCAATTTCAGCCGCTACTTTGGGTATTAACGTATAATCAAATGGACATTGGGTGTTTAGGGCAGCGAGATAAGCCGACTTTGGATTGACTCGGCATAATCTGGCCAAATATTTATGTTCCTCATTTTCATTTTCTCTGTCCAACGCCGATTTTATTCGCGCAAAATAGTATACTTCAATTTTTTCAAAGCCGGCTAAGGCACTCGCATTATTACGGTCTTTCTTCAAAGCCGCCCGATAACAAGTCAACGCGGTTGCCCCAGCACCCTTGGTAATACGAAAAGCCTTAAAATGTTGATCGGCTTGGCGTAATAATTCCGATACTTCCGAACATCGACATTCATAACAAGTCGATTCTGTCAGAATGCCGTTATAACGATAGGGTTTATAGCCAGTCAGTTTAGAGGCGGTATAGGAGTACAGCGCGACTTTGCCTTTTTGATGAGATGGTTCATAAACATAAAATCGGCCAGAATCCTGATGAGAAAATAACACCACATGGCCGACTTTTAAAATAATATCGCCAGGCTGCAATTCGTTCATGGAACGGAGTGGCGTTGAAATATTGGGCAACGTGCGGGTACTGTATTTACGTCCCAACCCCCAAACTTGAGAAATAAAGCCAGACGTATCAACACCGACGGCTTCAGAACTCGCGGAGCGTCCTTGACAGTTCTGAGAGATTGGCCGACAAATATCACCGGCTTTTTTGCCGGTACGCAATCCTTGCCGGAAAGAAACAATGCTATCATTGCCTCCCCATTTATATGGAATACCTTGATAGTCACCAGGCTGGGAAAAGGGCGTAATGACAATCTTGCCACCCTGGTATTCTCCGGTAGCAGCAGTGAGATTGGAGTCATTGACAAAAAAACGAGACTTGGCATATTCCTTAGCTTTCTCAATAATCTCCTCTGGAGTGATTTGATTCAAATCCTCCTCATCCCAAGCCAAGCTGGGCTGCCCAGCAATTAATACCAGCAAGCTGGTGATTGGTACGATAAGGCTAATGGTTAGTCTTCTGTTAAAAAACATGATATATCTCCGTCGGTTTACCGAATGGCAACGTAGGGGCATTCCAGCAATTCTAATTTTGGAACTTATCATTTTGAGTCGTTAAAACTATTTAGCTGTTAAGGCTTTTTTTGCCATTGAGAATCGTTGTTTTAATCTTTCCACACTATCGCCTCTGGTAAAATTTGTTGTCTGAATTGCTGATCGGTTTGTGAGAGATCAATCAAGTCTACATTGACAGGAAGGGTGCTTTCAAATAAAGCTTCACGGACTTGAGCTAAAACGCCAGTGGGCAACGGTTCTTTGGATGAAATGCCTACGTCTATGTCCGAAGTTGGACGCGCTGTTCCCCGTGCGTGTGAGCCAACTAAATACACTTGCACCGAATAAGCCTTTAATTGTGAAAGAATAATTTGGCGTACTTGTGCAAGTAGGGGAGATGAAGCTGTGTTAACAGTGGATTGTGAGTTAGAATAAGACATAGTAATAACCACAAGGATTATATTGGCTAAATGGATTTTATGAGACATTAGGGATTTCCCAATTAATAAGATACCAATTTTTTATACAAGGTCATTTAATTTTTCAATGAACCTTATGATTTTTGTGGGTATATTATATTATTTTCTGGGTAGCCCCTTATGTGAAACAGGGAATATTCGGTTTTTATGGAAGAAAAAACAATCACTTGGAAAGTATTATGCTGATTTCACATAATCTAATAACAACAAATATTTAGATTTCAGTTAGGTTTATTTCACATAAAGTATTTTTAACTTTGAACCTAAAAATGGCCATTAAAATGTCGGTTATTTCACTTAACGCATTGAATTTATTTAAGAATTGTTTAATTATTCGGTTTTATTTTTATTCATTATAAGGTGAGCGATAAACAGCATTAAGTCATTGATTCATCAAATACAAATGAATTGTGTGCCATTTTTAGGTTGAATTTTATAATAATATAATAGATTGGCTTCATTCCAGAATGTTATCGAATTTATAAAAAGAATTACCAGTTTAAAAAAGTAGGGCAAAAACTTTTATGGTTGCCCCTTTAAAATAAATAAATTCGTTTATTTCACCAATCCTTTGTATTATCAGTCTGTTACATTCCAACGGAGATTTTTGATGAATCGCTCTTGCTTTGTTACCGGTACTGATACTGAAATTGGCAAAACTTGGTGTACTTTAGCACTTATTCAGTATCTGAAAAATCAGGGGCTTAGAGTGGCTGGCATGAAACCCATTGCGTCCGGTTGCCACTCTACTGAAACCGGTTTAACAAATAGTGATGCTGAACAAATTTTGCAATTAACTGAACTTTCGGTGCCTTATGATTGGGTCAATCCCTACGCTTTTGAGCCGCCCATCGCTCCCCATTTAGCAGCGGCGCAAGTAGGGCAAACCATTGAATTAGAGAATATTATCACCAAATATGAGTTGTTATCTGCACAAGCTGACGCTGTCGTCATAGAAGGGGTAGGCGGTTGGCGTGTGCCGATGAATGCCAACCAAAGTTTGAAGGATATTGTATTGGCTCTTCAGGTGCCGGTTATTTTAGTCGTTGGCTTACGGTTGGGGTGCATCAATCATGCGCTGTTAACTGCTGAGACAATTATAGGTGATGGCTGCACCTTGGCGGGCTGGATAGCCAATCCCATCGATCCGAATTTTGACGCGCAAGGTTCCATAGATACCCTGACAGAGTATTTAACAGTGCCATTATTAGCGCAAATGCCTTATTTGGCTTTCCAAGAGGTTGAACAGCTTGCCCAAGCGATTGTTCGATGGTAAAAAGAAGGATGATTGAAAAATTTCTTCAAATTAGATTTCCAATTGGGGCAAAAAATATTTAAAATGTTGTTTTGTGTTAACGAAACAATAGCTGCATTTTTTTATTCAGGAGAATTTTATGACTCGCATGGTGAATTGCGTCAAATTGGGTAAAGAAGCTGAAGGCTTAAAATTTCCCCCTTATCCAGGAGAATTGGGTAAAAAACTTTATCACAATGTCTCCCAGGAAGCGTGGAACATTTGGTTGAGACACCAAACCATGCTGATTAATGAATATCGTCTGTCGCCGGCGGAGCCAAAACACCGTAAGATGATTGAAGAAGAAATGGAAAAATTCTTTTTCGGAGAAGGGGCAACTCCACCCCCAGACTTTGTGCCGCCTCAATAACTCCCTTCGTTCAGTATTTCCAAAAGGACCGGTTTCAAAAACCGGTCTGGTTGATACCCGTTCCCAAAAAAAACCTGATCGGCTTCAAAAACCGATCAGGTTGATACCACTATTGATTATTTAAACAACACTTCTCGTTGAATCGTTGGATAAAAGATAAAGTCTTCTATCTCAACTCGCCCCTGATAAATCCACCCCCGTTTGGCTCTGGTGCCAATTTTGGTCGAACCTGATAAAATCATTTCAAACTCCGAGTCGGGATTACCGATAAGATTAAACAATTGTATCAAGCGATTAATGGTATCGGCCTCATTTTTGCCAACGAAGACATCTAACTTTTCTTCTATCAGCTTTTCGCTCCCCGCTTCACTGGCTGGAAAAATCAGTTCTTCGGATTGAGTGGTGCCCAAGTAAATTTGGGTGCCATCGTCACTTTTGAAGAGAATGGCAAAATTCGCTTTTTTGAATTTGAGTGCAACCGGAGCGCTGGTACTGAATTGTACCACGACCGAAGCTCGAAGCTCCTCATTGGTTTTTATCAGATTGATGCTCTTTATCGCTTTGATATTGAGCTTATCAACCAGTTCAATAGAAATAGCAGAGGCCGTACCTAAACTATAAAGAGAGAGACTGAGTAACACGGAAAGTGATAAGTGAGGCATATTTTTATTCCTCCAGGTGTCTGGTAGTCCTGAAATTTGGATGAAGTCTAAGCCCTCGTTTGGATTATCTAAACCAAAGTTGGGACAAAAATTCGTGCAAGGTACGCCTTGCACTCCTGATACGTTCATGTAAAACGCCAGCGTAAGGCGAGATAGCCGCCAATAAAAAACACCAGATTGGCAGTGAATAAATAAAGTAACGGCAGCCATAGGTGGCAGGCTTCATAATGTCCGCATTTTCGTGGCTTGAAAAAAGATCGGACCAGGGAAGTGTTCTTTGCTTGAATCAGATCAAGTTCGCCACTTTCTCTCGGATAAACTTGTAATTTGATAATGCCTCCGTTGGCATACGTGTCAGTGGTCAAAATGGCTTCAAAAGCCCACCTTTGAATAGTGACCGCACTTAAAGCTTTGGCAATATAAGACCAAGTGTTACTTTCTAAGTCAACCACCGGTCGTAATAAGCCGCCAAACAGTAATTGAGGTATCATCAATAAGGGCACTAAGGTGAGTGCGACGCGATAACTGGATACGATAGAGGAAATCAGTAAGCCCAACGAGGCTGAAACAAAGGCCGCCGTCCATAATATTAGCCAAATCCATAGAATCGGTTCCCATGACAGTTCCAGTAGTAGTGGGACAACTATGGCAGCGAGTAGGCCGGTTTGTAGGCCCAATATCATTGTTAAAACAAATATTTTTGCTGCTAAGTAGGGCGAAATAAATAAGTAGGAACGAATTTCTCGCTTTAGCAACGGTTGCTCGGTGACAATCTCTTTGCACGATCCCATGAACCCGAACCAGATTGAGGCGGCAACTAACAGGAAGTAGACGCTGCCACGTCGCATACTCGCTGTATCACTAATCAGTTGCATTTCTCCTTTAATCAATAAGGTTAGACGAGGTACTGGCAGCTTTTTTTGGTCAAAAAACGGTTTGATTGTGGTTTGGATATAATCATGTTGAGTAGCCAAGTTGGTTTCTTGGGCTAAGGTTCTAGCGTATCTATGTAATTTGTCAATATTAATCGTTTTTTGTGCCTGTTCCAAGGGTTCTTTCATGATACCAAAATAATACAATATTCTAGCCGCTTCATCAAAGTTTTGTTTATCGTGGTCAAAATTATAAAAAGCAACAATAATGAGCATGGCAATCAGTGGAACTTGCAGGACAATTAATGACAGATTTAGTTTATCGACGATAATCACTTGAAAATGACGTTGTATTAGAACTAGCCATTGTATCAATAATAATTTCAGACTGGTTTTAGGAGTGCGTTGATAAAACATTTTTTAAAGGCTCTAGTTGTAGAATGAATAAATGATAAATATAGAATGTGACAAGAGTTATCCGACAGACCGGTTTTAAAAACCGGTCATATATATCATAAGGGTGTGATTAAGTCAAATTGACTGGCAAGTTGTTGTTGTTTAAATGACGGTGCGATTTTATGATTATGATATTGATCGTCTAATATTTCTAGTAAATATTCGGCTGGATTGCAGCCCATACTTGAGGTTTGAGTGAGTGATTCAAAATAGGGCGTTGCTTTTTTAATTGTCCCATAGTATGCAACGCTGCCATCATAATTCATCAGTAACAGATTATCAAAACGTTGAAAGGTGTCACTACTGGGCTGATGTATGGTGGCAATGGTGGTTAACTCATCTTGTCGCGTCACTGATTGTAAAAGTCTTACGATTTTGTCCGCATCAATAGAAGATAGCCCAGAGGTGGGTTCATCTAGCATAAGAACCAGTGGCATCGCGATCAATTCATGAGCCAAATTAGCCCGTTTCCGTTCGCCACCACTTAATCCTCGAATCCCTGATTCCGATGAGCCGATGCGGGTATTTAAAAAAGCATTGAGCCGTTCATTGTCAAAACCTAACTGGCGGCAGGTTTTACGAATCATCAGCTGCCGTATTTCATCGGCTAAGTCAATAAATTGGAGTCTTAAACAATAATTTAACGATTGGTAAACCGTCAATTCGGGAATCATCACATCATCTTGTGGCAAATAGCCTAGCCATTCTCGCACTTGGTGGTCGTTTTGATGAATCGGAATTTTTTCTTGATTTTTGGTCATAAAAACGTCGCCTTGAGTGGGTGTGTGATAACCATTGACGAGTTCCAGCAAGGTACTTTTACCGCTGCCGGCGGGTCCCATAATGGCTGTCATGGTACCCGGTTTGGCACGCAGGTAGGCACCATTGCAAATCATTTTACCGGCAATTTCATAGTATAAAGCCGTTGATTCTATTCCGACGCGAGGCCGTCCTCGAAACAGTTGGGCATTGATACCGATTGAGGTTTGGCCTAGTTTTATTTCATTATAGCCCTTAGCCTTTTTAACGATTTCTTCCCAAGTTTTTTTGGGTAATTGGCGGCCGTCAACCTCTGTGCCGGCTTTTGAGCCGATATCTTGAATAAATAAACGATCTCTGACACGTTTAAGGATAGCATGTTTTTTGGCAATGTCCGCTGCTTCGGCGGGAGCGAAGTGAATATCACAAGCCTTGTCGCTGCCAATTAATATCTCAAAGTCGCCGCTACGGCCGACTGATTTGTCGTTTTTGTGCATATTAAATATTAACAGAGGACGAGTAGGGGCAATCCGTTGTCGTTCGTTGCCCGTTTAAAATATCCTAATTTTGGTGATTAGTGAAGATGTCCAACCACCTCGTCTACTGACTGAGCGAATTTCAGTCGTTTATAGCGTTTCCCGATTGAGTGAAGTACAAAGTTGAGGATTTTTCCCCGTCCCCAGGTTTCACCTCAATGCCATTGAGTTAAGGGCAACCATAAAGGATTGCCCCTACGTAATTCATTGATTTTGTAGGGGTAATCCCTTGTGGTTACCCCAATTAAAATCCTTAATTCAATGGCATTGAGGTTTCACCTGGGGCTATTCACATTCAACCCCTATCGGGGTTGGAAAATAATCCCTAACACATAATGGATTTTGTAGTTCATTCAATCGGGAAACGCTATAAAACAGTCTCGCAAATCCGCTACGTCCAATTCATAAATAAGCATTTTAGTTCCGTGGACCACTTTACCGAAATCATCTTCTATAGATTTTCAGAAAAATAATTGGGTGGCCAACAGCTATTCAGGCTAAAGTTTCGCTCCGCGAAACTTTAGCCTGAACAATTGTCTGAAAGCTAAAGTCCCCTAAAGGGGACTCAAAATAATTCTATATCAAGGCCAACCGATTTATCTGACAAACTATAATAACTTGATAAGCTTTTGGCTTGTCCCTTGATTATTCCTCGTCTTTCTCCCCGTATTTCTCCCAGCCGTTCTCCTCGTGTTTCTCCCTTATTCTTCGCATCTTTATACCAAGCCGGCATATTTTCAGATAACATGGCATTTAACTCTGGTAGTTCGATGACTTGAGGTCTCTTAATGTTAGGCACATTTCGGGGTAATAATACCCGTTTTAACCACACCACCCAGTCACGTCGTAATCTGGCCAATTTTGGTTCCTTCAGCCAGTCAAGTAACTCGATGAGGACTTGACGGATTGCTTCGGCAATGGCTGGCTCATTTTCTTTCGTTCGTGTCTGTTCTAAGCGAATCAGGGCGGACTATACATCCTTAGATTTCTGAGAAAAACGTATTTCGTGCAAGGTACGCCTTGCACTCCTGGTTGGTTGGACTTTGGTTATGAAGTTAAACACAATTGTATGGGCTGATTATAGTCTTGTAGGGTGGGTAAGCGGGCACCGATATTTTCGTTAATGAACCGATCCTTATCGCCCGCTTGCCCACCATCCCTCCTTTTTTTGTATTTAATCAAATCTGGAAATGCTATACATCCTGACGGTTTCTGAGAAAAACGTATTTCGTGCAAGGTACGCCTTGCACTCCTGGTTGGTTGGACTTTGGTTATGAAGTTAAACACAATTGTATGGGCTAATTATAGTGACTTCCGCAGTACATCCTGACGGTTCCTGAGAGAAACGTATTTGGGTGCCGGTCTTTAATTCCACCGCTTGGTTGATTTCAACGCGATGTCCATTGGGTGAGAGCAGTGATGTTAACGCTTGGTTAATGAGCAGCCATTTCCGTTGATAAAACACACAGTATGCTTGACGCGTTTTATCCGCCTCTGGACTGAAAAAAATATTATCAAAGATATGCCATTTAAATAAACCTTGTCCATGGTAAATGACTAATTGTTCATGCCGCTTTGGTGAGTGTATTGTTAATAGCGGAAAAGGTGTTTTTAGAGGTGTCTGGCAAAACGGGCAGCGTATTTTTTTTGGTTCTGGAATGATGACCAACCATTGGTGGCTGCAATTTGGATTAGGGCAGGGGTGTAGCAGTTGCCAGGTTTTGAGTAAACGGCTTTCCCATTGATATGCGCTAGGCCGGTCGTTGGGGGCATGTAATCCGGTAATAAAGGCTTGATAGAACAGTTCTGTGAGTGTGGAGCCAAGGGCAGTTACTGGTACTTGAATACCCTCTTTAGGATGATTTGACGTGTCATTGGGATGTTCTATAAATAAGGCTTTTTCGCCTAGACTTAATCGTTCATCTTCTTCAGCACTTTGACTGGAATGAATTTTGGGGCCTCGTAGTGGGTGACGATTGAGCAAGTATTCATAAATCAGTACTGCCAGCGCATGTTGATCGGTGCGAATACTGGCGAATTGTTTTTTCAAATCATGGATTGGTAGGGCTGCCGTTGCAAGCACTTCCGGGGCAATGTAGCCGGGGGTGCCGGCCACTTCGGGCATAAATATCGGCGGCACGGCGATGGAATCAATATCAATCATCATCATTTGTCCGATTGTTGGATCGATTAAGATATTATTGTCCGATAAATCAGAATGGGCTAGGCCGGCTTGATGTAAACGATTCACAGTGCGTGCTAATCGTATAGCTATTTGAAAGTAATGATTCCAAGTACCTTGCTCTTTTTTGGGTAAATATTGCCGTAATTTGGGACTGATAAACCAGCGACTTTTTTTTTCTAAACCTTGCCAGGGTCCTGACTTAAAAAAATAGTTGCTAGGATAAATTGGAGTCATCACGCCGAGTTGGGGTTTTTTGATAATAGCGGTGGGCCAACAAAATAACTTTTTCCAGTAGTCCGCGTTATTACCGAGCGTTGGATTGAAATCGGTCAGAATTTTTTTCAGGCGTAGGAAGCGGCAATGGTCAGTTTGAGGGCGGTTTTTATAAAAACACAGAACACATTTATTATCTTTGCACAAGTAAACTTCCTTGAGGCTGCCTTCTGCTATCCTTTCTGGGAAGTATTCAATAAGGCGGCCATCCTCTAATCGTGCTGTTTTGGTCATTGTTGGTTTAATAGAGGGGCAATAAATTGGTAGGCGGCAACCGGTTGCTTCCGCGCATAATTAAGAAAGACCGGTTTTAAAAACCGGTCAGATATAGCAAAGCTAGGATAATTTGATTATCTCAAGTCGGGGCAGGTGGGCAGCAAAAACACGCTACCCACCCGACCAAAAATGTTAATAGATTTATGCGTACCTACATATATGTTTTTAATACGGAATTTGATAATCATTTTATGCTGGCTTAGCTATATTAACTGGATTATTATTTTATGATAAAATAAATTTTATTTAACACGATTTATAATTAATCACTCTCACTTTTCCAAAAGTCCATCTCCTTGGAGAACACTCAATGCAATTGACAAATATGAACGAGCAACAGCGTATCGCGTTAACCCATGTCATTATGGATACTCTTGACAATTGGAAAGTCAATGCCACCGATCAAATAAAAATTCTTGACTTGCCCAACGGAACAAAAACGCGAGTATTACGCCGCTATCACGAAAATACACCGTTGCCGGATGAACCCCATCTAATGGAACGTATAGAACATATACTGGGTATCGCCGACGCGCTGCGTACCACTTTTCCTAGCAACTACGAAATGGGAACGCACTGGATAAATAAGCCTCATAAACGCCTTGAAAACCGTTCACCATTAGAGACGATAATTGAGGATGGACTGGATGGTTTAATAAATGTGCGTGCTAATTTAGATTGTGCTTATGGTTGGTCATTAACAGAAAAATAGCGAGCGACGCATTATCAGTCTTTGGCATTCGGTTGAGGTTCTGAGTCACACTTGTGTCGCCAATGTGGCGGCTTGCGTGTGGTTTCAGATAAGCGTTGTCTATCTTGTGCGTCTAACTGGCTGGCTATTTTGATGAGAGCTTCGTGCATCATCTTTTGGGCTTCTCCCCGTTCTTGCCGAAGTTTTGCCAGTGCTTCTAATAAGGTTTCGGCATTCAAGTCTGGGGCAGTTAGCTGTTGATGTACGGCGCGACGCATTTCTTTTACGTGACGCATTTGTTGTCTTATGTTGGCACGATATTCTTCAAGTATTGGACGTATTTTTTCGCGGCTTTCTTCCGGTAAGGATTGTATCATCCAACTGAGTTTTGGTAATTTGTGGGATGATTTGTCAGGGTGGCCCCATTTGATTAGTCCAGAACCGGCGATAATGCCGCCTAAAAACAGATTCAGTATCAGTGAACCGAGTAAAAAAAGAGCAACGAGGCTTGTTTTTCCCTGAATCATGGCAGTTGCTCCATTGGCGCCAAAGCCAATAAATTGATTTCTTCTTCAACCCAGCTATTTTCATCTTCGGGTACCGAGACTAAATTGAAACCGATGACAATACCTAATAAGAGTGGTATCACTAAAGCGATGGCTGGTCGTAACAGATATTCACGAGGGGTCGTGCCTATCAGCCATTGGATAAACCATTGCCAAGCGTCTTGGGTTGGTTTCATCTGGCCGGGTACTTGAGCGAGAATGCGTTGTCGCAGTCTCGTTTGAGGTTGACTGGTTTTCACCGTGTCCAATAAGTGGTCCAATGCCAATGCCGATTGCTGTAATCGACGCGCTTCGTCAGATTGTCCAAGTAATTTTAGCGCGGCGGCACGTTCCTGACTTGGCCACCGTTTGGTATTGCCGCCGTAAGCATCTAGCAGTTGTGAAAACCGTTGTATCGTTATCACGGTTTGATTAGTCTGGTTTTGTGGATTCATTACAATTCTCCCAACAGATCAGCCGATTGAGCTTGCAGTATGGTTCTGAGTTTGCGTCTCCCTCTTGCCATTAGTGATTCTAATGCCGAAACACTGATACCCAAGACTTGGGCCGCTTCACGGTTACTCAAATCTTGGTAGTGACACAGAATAATCGCGCTACGTTGATTTTCGGGGAGTTGCTGCAAGGCGGCTTTGATTTCTCTAGCAACCTCTTCTTGTTGTCGGCTGTCATCCGGTTGATGTGGATCGATCAGTTCCACGTCTGTTATATTGACCATTTCTCCTTTGTCACGACGGTAAAAATCTATGCAGAGATTATGGGTAATGCTGTGCAACCAAGTTGATACTTTGGCGGTTGTTGGTTGCCACTTTTCGGCTTTTTGCCAAACTCGCAGGAAGGTTTCTTGAATGATATCATCTGCATCGGTTGGATTACCCAACATTCGCTGGGCAAATCCATGTAATGTTTCCAGATGTCTGTCAATTAGCCTAGCAAAGGCTTGATGATCACCACCCTGTATTTGCTGCATGAGCGTTTCATCTGATGTGTTTTTCACATAGAGCTCCTCAGCATAAAATCTATGTGTTGGCCGTTGCCTATTTGATTTGATAGAGCAACGATGGCGTTATTTATACATACTTTGCACGGTACCAAACGGGTACCGTATTTTAAAAATAATTATAGCATTTTTTTATAATCAGGAATACAAAAAAAAAGGGCAAACACATCGGTTTGCCCTCTACAAGTAAGATAGTTTTTACAGCAGATGAATACTGGGGGCTAACACGCGGGTATTGCCCTGACCAGTTGGACTAACGACGGCGTTTTTTACTTAACTCTTCTTTGGTGATGACATTATCTTCATTCGCATCGAATTTATCGAACAGCTTGGCACTGGCAGAGGTCAATTCTTCAACGGAAATTTGCCCGTCCTTATTACTGTCTACGCGTTTAAAATGAGATTTCATCCGTTTGCATTGACGATGTTTCGGTTTTGACTGGCCATTCGAGTTGTTGACCCGCTTTTGCTTGGCAAACTGTTTAAATTCAGCCTTGCTCACCAAGCCATTACCGTCGGCATCCATCTGACCAAACTGGGCCTCACGCTGAGATTTCACTTCTTCCGGTGTTATCTGTCCATCTTTGTTCAGATCAAACCGCCCCATCATTTTTTCTATTCGGGCTTGTTGTTTTTGGGCCTTATTGCCACTATCATCCCCATTCCCATAACCAGATCGGTCGCCGGCCAGACTCATTTGAGTGGCAAGACTCAGCACAATAACGGATGACAGCGTTACAAGCGTTTTCATAATCATATTCCTTTTATAATCAATCGTTTATTGACATAATGCCTAAAACTCTAGGCATCGTTCTGCCATTAAGTGAAGGGTAACCACAAGGGATTACCCCTACATCAATAACTGTAGGGGCAATCCTTTATGGTTGCCCCCAATCCTTATTTTTTCCATATCCGTTAAACGTCTGCCAAACTTTTTTCTGTCGCCATTCGATGAATTTTTTTTGAAATTCAGTTATCGCGCAGTTATAAGGCTTAAACGTCTGCCAAACTTTTTTCTGTCGCCATTCGATGAATTTTTTTTTGAAATTCAGTTATCGCGCAGTTATAAGGCTTAAACGTCTGCCAAACTTTTTTCTGTCGCCATTCGATGAATTTTTTTTTGAAATTCAGTTATCGCGCAGTTATAAGGCTTAAACGTTAGCCAAACTTTTTTCTGTCGCCATTCGAGGAATTTTTTTTGAAATTCAGTTATCGCGCAGTTATAAGGCTTAAACGTCAGCCAAACTTTTTTCTGTCGCCATTCGATGAAAATTGATAATATTGGTTTTTGTTCTGTTATGCTTCAGTACTTAATCCAGGTAGTTAAAAAAACAATGCCATTAAGTTAAGCTTTATGGCATTGAGTTACCGAAAATAAATTGTATATTGATGATTATCAAGCAGATTCTTGAAAACTCTATTTTAACAGTTGTTGGATTTGCGCGTCACTGAGTACGCCTGGTACGCTCTGTAGTCGGCGAAGAAAGTTTTCTTTGGCTATTTCGATTCCCTTTTCGATTCCCTTTTGTTCTCCTTTTTCTTCAGCCTGAGCGATTTCTTTGGGGAACAGAATGTGAATCAGTTCCTTAGCCGTTGGATCGTCTATAAGTGTTTGGATGTTCATGGTGACTAATGGTGAAAGTAGTTTAAAACCTACCGTATTGTATTTTCTTCCGGCTAAAATGGCAAGCAGAAATAACATTTCGGCACATTCTCTCGGATCGTCTATCTGTTGTTGAATACTTTCCGAGGCTTCCTTGATTTGTGGTTGTCCTCCGCCTTTGAGGTAAGGGGTGAATGGTAATAAGCCAACCCGTTGTTTGACTTCCTCGTACTCTTGTTCCCATAAGTTCTTGACTTGGTAGTTAATCTTGACGGAGCCAAAGTCGTGGCTGCCCAGTTGTTGGCTTTTGGTGTTTGGATCAAGGTTGATCAACAGGGTTTTTACCCGCTTCTTTTTAGTTTTGTGTAAAATCAGTACTTCGTAGACTAATATCCGTTCATTAATCGCATTCTCATACGCGGTTTGGACTTCTATATGAAAGACCGTGTCTTTCAGTTTGGGCAGGTTGCTGTCAATAATCAGACTCAGTGAGTCGGCTTCTCTTTTGAAGTAGGCTTCCAAGGTGCGATTGGCATCCAGCACGTTGATTTGTGTTTGTTCTTCGGCTGTCAGCGATTGAAATTCGGGAAAAAATTGTAGGAAATCCAGTGGACGTAATTCTATCGCTTTTCGGCTGACGTAATCGATGGGTTTGTCGATTATTTTTTGTTGTTCTTGGTAGCTTTGGTCTTCAATAGATGCGTTTTCTGAGTCAAGTTGAGGAAGGTCAAATAATTCCCATTGGATCGGCTTTTCAGTTTCCATATTGATTTATCGAATTCAGTGGATTTTTGGTATTTTCAAAACCCTATATTTGATTTGTCAATAAACCTCTTTCATCCTTAACAAACCAATCCTTTCTAAAATAAAATCCTGGTAGTTGTTATTATTACTTTGGCATTTTCTCAACAATCCGCCTCGTTTCGACGCTGACGGTACAGACTCGTTGCAACAAGTCAATCACGGTTTCCTTGTAATCGGCGAAACGGTAAGTGTTAAATTTTTCGGCGATGGTTTTGTCTTTGGGCTTCTTTTCTTGGTATTGATCGAGTATCCATTCTAATGCGCTGCGGTTGCCTAATTGATAGTCCCATGCTTGGGTGGGTATGTGTTGCAACGTGGTTATCGCATCTAATTGAATGGTGCCCGTCGCGTTGTCCACTTTGAGTTTGGGTTTGTTAGGTTGGTTAGCGGCTAACGAGTTGTCCACTCGTTTGAGTGGATATTTGTTGACGGTTTCGTAGTTTAGGTGTAAGTCCATCAATTGTTTGCCCCATTTAACCCATTGATAAAAGTCCTGATAAAATGGCAGCCTTGGAAATTCGCGCGTTAAGTTGATGGCGTATTTTTGCCGATAAGCCGGGTGATGTAGTACGGCATAAGTGTAGTGGAAAATATTTTCCTTGGTAATGCTATCATCTTGATAATGAGTACGAAATTGGTTTAAGCCCCAGTTGGTGATGTTGTTGGTGCGGTTGCCTTGTTTGTCGTAGCGGTATAGGGGAAGGTATTGTGTTTTTTCCAAAAAATCAAGCCCCGCCACTTTTTCTGTTACTAAACTTTGAAATGGTTTAGTCGATGATGAACCAGAAAAACCGATCAATTTGTTAGCATCTTTTTCGCCCAATTTAAATAATTCGCCTTGTTGATAGATTCTATGAATAATTATCCGATTGAAATAAAAATACTTGTTAATAAATGGTCGATAAAGGGAATACCTCAAAAATCGTTCACCAAATTCTAAATTGGACCCCTTTTGTAAATGTGCTTCCAATTCAGAAGTCCATTTAATTGTTCTATCAACAAAATCATTGATGGAAGTTTTCTGATCGGATTGTTTCCATCTCACCTGTTCTTTTTCATAAAGGCGACAAAAATAATCCACCTTTTTTAACAAGTTATTTTTATCAACATCATAAACCCACTCATCCCGTGCAGTAACAACTCCATTAGAAAACAACTTAAAAACTGCCCGTTCTTCTGGTTGAGATTTCGCGAGTTTAGTTTCTTTATTCGCTAACGGCAACAAGTCCTCAAAATCATTGTCAGTCATGTTGAGCCAATTGTGATTTTTATCCGGCACAATATGCTCAAAATCCATTTTGTTAAACGGAGTGCTGGAAAGAAAAGCCAGTTTGTCAGCGGCTATTTCCAATT
>Ga0233403_10000158_pt1 | contig 30059 bp, 22 predicted proteins | sample Na_oxic_1_MG_FD_179866 | JGI IMG/M metagenome (GOLD analysis project Ga0233403, IMG submission 179866) | Seawater microbial communities from Saanich Inlet, British Columbia, Canada - Na_oxic_1_MG | ecosystem: Environmental > Aquatic > Marine > Inlet | place: Canada: British Columbia | collected...
CAGTTATCAGTTATCAGTTATCAGTTATCAGTTATCAGTTCATGTTATGTTATGCACCAAATTTCTCAAGCAGTGTCATATTGAGCTTTGCTTCTTAGAAATCTCTGTCATATCGAGTTTTGCTTAGAAATCTCCATCGTGTCATTTCGAGCAAAGGAATATCCAAAAAATAAATTATCCCGGAAAAAATCCGGAAAAAATTTTGAGGGCGCGAGAAATCCTATTTCTTAAAGAAATAGGATTTCTTAGATTTTTGTTTGGAATAATTATTTTGCTGAAATTCCTTAATACCCACTTTAAAATGAAACTCATATTTTTTTCATCCAAAATTTATTTTGGCGAAAGAAGTTCTATGCGTAACTTGAATTATTGAGAGGAGATCATGAAAAAACACTTTCACAAAACTATCTACATTCTCTTACTATCCCTATTTTTATGGATGTTTTCTGGATTCATTGTGGCTCAAACCACCACTTCAGAATCGCCATTTTCAATTGAAGAAGAATCGATATTAAACCAACTGGAAAATACCACTTCAGATTCAGAAGAATCGGTAGCAACCCAATCAGAAAATACCACTTCAGATTCAGAAGAATCGGTAGCAACCCAATCAGAAAATACCACTTCAGATTCAGAAGAATCACCATTTTTGGTTGAGGAAGAAGTTGAAGAAGAATCGATACCAACCCAATCAGAAAATACCACTTCAGATTCAGAAGAATCGCAATTTTCGATTGAAGAAAACGAAGAATCGGTATTAAGTCAATCGGAAAATACCACTTCATTTTTAGTTGAGGAAGAAGTTGAAGAAGAATTGCTATTAAGCCAACCGGAAAATACCACTTCTTCAGAAGATTTAGAAGAATTGCAATTCTCGGTTTCAGTTGATGGAGAAGAAATTGAAGAAGAATCGGTACCAACCCAATCAGAAAATACCCCTTCAGAAGAATTGCAATTCTCGACTGTATTAAGTCAACCAGAAAACACAACCTCAGAATCACAATCGTCAGCAGAAAACACAAATATCCCTGAGAATCTACCTGCCGCTGTGCAAAAGGATTCTAAGGTCACTCAGCAATTCGCATCACCGATAACAATAACGGAATATAACCTCAATAATCCGGAAATCAAAGCATTGATAGAACAACTTCAACACTTGAAACTACACAATGCGATTCTGGCAACGCAAAATCTCATCCAAGCTGAAAAATATCAATGGGAAATCTCCCAACTTCAGCAAGAAAAACACAAATTACAGTTGCTGAATGAATTGCAACAAGAAAAAAATGCTCAGCAATTGGCAAAATTACAAGCTGACAGAAATAAACTCTTACTTGAAAACGAATTGTATGCTGCTGAACAAAATCAGCTTTTAGCGCAGTTAACTGTTATCAAAACCCGTTTAGAACTTGAAAATCAGATTCAAAAACAAGAAACACACAAATTTCTAGCTGCTCTTGACGCTCAACGAGAACAATTAGCGATACAAAATGCTATTGCGTTAGAAAAGCAGAAACAAGAAGAATTGAGAATTCAATTGGAAACCGCCAAATTGGGTTTTGAAATGGCCCAATTTGAGTTTGAAAAAAACAAACGGGCCCTTGAGCGTGAAGAATTGAGTGAAAAAATCTCAGAACGTGAGCAAAGGGAACAGTGGGAAAGTCAAGTGAATAAGCCAATACGCTATCTCAAAGAACCATATATTGATGGTCATCTGGTCATCAGTGATCGAAAAATTGAACTTGGTGAAGTTATTCTACCAAATACAGCCGCTTACATCAATGAACGGATTCATTATTACAATAATAAAAACGCTGAATATCCGATTTTTCTGATGATCGATGTTTGTTATGGTGGTTCAGTGATGGAAGGGGCCAAAATTTTGGAAGCGATGCACAGCAGTCATGCGCCAGTTTATGTGGTTGTCAAAACAATGGCTGCCAGCTTAGCAGCGGTTATTACCACACTGGCTGAGGAATCTTATGCTTATCCAAATGCCATTATACTTCATCATCAACTGTTTGGATCAGCTGAGGGTAATCCACAACAAATCAAAGAACAATTGGAAATTGCCCAAGAATGGACTCAACGTATTATGCGTCCAGTGGCTGGAAAAATGGGGGTTACGGTGGAAAAATTTGTGCAACAAATGTATGAAAACAATTCCAGTGGCGAGTGGTTTGAATTTGCTAATGTTGCTACCAAGCTCAAATGGGTCAATCAAGTTGTTAAAGACATTAGAGACACTTCCATTATCAAATCTTCAGTTAAAGAGGAAGTATCTGAAGAAGTGGAAAAACCCATTGTTGTGCTAAATGCAAAAGAAAAAATGGATTCACAAAAACAACGCTATGTGACATTACCCAGCCTCAATCCATTGGATATGTACTTTTTGTATAATCCCAACAATTATTATCGTTGAGTTTTATTCCTACGCTTACGCTTTGGATTCCAAAACTATAGTAAGTAGGTTGGGTTACGCTTCGCTAATCCGACCTACAAAAAATTCGTTTATCTGCTCATTTCGTTGTACTCAAGAGAGTATAGCAATTCCCGATTGAATAAAATACTGTTAATATTTTAACTTATTGATAATTAATTATTTCACGCTATAACACTATAACGCATTAAACGCAAAAACGCTATAGTTATAGGAGTTTTAACTATGCGAAAATTTTCATCTTATGGGCCTGTTGATCCGGAACTACATTATTATGTACCTCGTCAAGAATTGGTAGACTTTGCTTATCAACAATTGTTGGGTGATAACCCCAACAAAGGGGGACATTACATCACCGTATGGGCCCCGCGCCAAACCGGCAAAACCTGGATTATGCAAGAAGTTTTCTTTAAGCTTCAGCAAGACACACAATTTGATGTGGTTATCCTCAGTGTGCAATTCCTTTATGAAGTGACTGATATTAATCGAGTGGCTCAACTAATTGCTCGAAAATTAGTCAAAAAATTGGACTTAAAAGACATCACTATAAACACGTTAGATGATTTTGATTTGTTGTTTGAACGGGGAACCCTAAATAAACCTTTAATCTTGATTTTAGATGAGTTTGATGCCCTCCCTGAAATTGTAATTAGTCACCTAGTCAGTGTGTTTCGTCATATTTATAATACGCGCCAAGGACAATTAGACAAATCTACTGCTGAGAAGGATTATTTGTTACATGGAATGGCTTTGATTGGGGTACGTGCCGTCTTGGGTGTAGAAAATGTCAAAGGTTCGCCTTTCAATGTCCAGCGCAGTGTATTTATCCCTAATTTGACTCATGATGAGGTAATTTATCTCTTTAACGAATATCAACAAGAAAGTGGACAATTAATTGAACCAGAAGTTGTAGAACGTATTTGGTATGAATTTCAAGGGCAACCTGGTTTAACGTGCTGGTTCGGGGAATTGTTGACCGAAACGTATAATAAAACCGATCAACCCATTATGATGGCACATTTTAAAGGTGTTTATGCCGCGGCACTTAACTTGTTGCCTAATAACAATATTTTGAACATCATCAGTAAAGCAAAACAAGCACCTTACAAAACGTTTGTTTTGGACTTATTTCAAACCGAAACGAAGCTCAATTTTACCTACCGCGATCCTCTCATCAATTTTCTCTATATGAATGGGGTTGTTTCAGTTGAGTCAGTCAGTTTGAGCGAAAATTATGTGAGATTTCCTTGCCCTTATATACAAAAACAATTGTTCAGCTATTTTGCCAGAGAACTATTTCATGAAATGGGCCGGCTATATGGTCCATTCGAGGATTTGTCAGACACGATTACCGATGACAGTCTCAACATTCCTCAATTGTTGCAACGCTATGAGCAATATTTGCAAAAGAATCGGCAACTCATCTTGAAAAACGCACCTCGCAGGGAAGATTTACGAGTCTATGAAGCGGTCTTTCATTTTCATCTTTACTTGTATCTAACCAGTTTCCTCAATAGTTATGAAGCCCAAGTTCAACCCGAATTTCCCACTGGGAATGGTAAAATTGATCTATTGATACGTCATGCTGAACAGTTGTTTGGATTAGAATTAAAAAGTTTTGCGGACAAACGGCAATATCGTAAGGCCCTCATTCAAGCGGCAAAATATGGGAAACAATTAGGCGTGTTGGAAATCTGGTTAGTGTTATTTATTGAAGTGGTTGATGAAACGAATCGTCAACGGTTTGAAGAGGATTATACCGATAGTGAAACGGGTGTTATCGTGCATCCAGTTTTTGTGCAAACGGAAAAAGTATGAAAAAACACAGCTTTATCTTTGATTAATCAACGAAAATTTGGTAGTCCCTACAAAGCAATGCAGATATTAAAAATCAATCATTTACAAATCATTGAACGGATTGGTAGGGTGGGTAAGCGGGCCTTAGACATTAGAAAAATTCACCACACTATTTCCCGCTGGTTGGCGGTTGATGAGCTTGTCGAATCATGAGCTCGGTTGGTGAGCTTGTCGAACCATGTCGAACTATTTCCGGCCAAAAAAATAACTACCTCTATTAGTTTGTAGGGACTACCGTTTCATCGGTGATTTGTAAAGTTAATTGAAACATCCCATTTCTCCCATGAATAGTTATTTTATAAATTTCACATAATTTATCCATAATCATAGGAATGTATCATGCAAGCAATCACATTAGAAATTCCAGAATCGGTTATCGCCAATTATTCATCTTTAGAATTACTTAAACAAGTCATTTATGAAGATTTTGTGGCGAGCGAATACCAAAAAGGCTCTATTTCTCTGCGTGAAGGAGCGCAAATGTTGGGGTTAACTTATGAAGCCTTCATGGTAGATTTTTTAGGTCATCGTAAAATTTCATTGATTAATGGTACTCGTGAGGAACTTGAGTTGGAAGAGCAACAAGAAAATGCGTGGCTGGATGACCTATTGGGTGATAAAAAATGATCGTCATTTCTAATTCAAGCCCATTAATCGCACTTGCTAGGATCAACCATTTATTCATTCTTAAATCTCTTTTTGGTCAAATTTATATACCAGATAGTGTTTTTCAAGAAACAGTTTTGCAAAGTAATGTGGAAATTCAAACGAAAAATATATTACAAACTATTGATAATTATATTTTTATTGTTAAACCTCGAACTGCTTATCTATTTCAACGAAGACTAGATTTTGGTGAACAAGGTGTTATTAATTTGGCCATTGATAAACAGGCAGATTTTTTGTTAATGGATGATAAAAAAGCCAGAAAAGAAGCTCAAGGATTAGGATTTAAAACTTTAAAAACCGCAATACTTCTGAAACGTGCTGAAAAATTAGGCATTATCAAGTCATATTCGGATGTGATTAAAGAACTTGAGAAGTTAAAAATTTATTTAGCAACCTAACGGATTTTTCTGGTTCCAATGTTGCTGCTTTGTAACCAATTAATAGGTTAGAGCGTTGTTACAAGACAGTTATTTAGAATGTATCTCTTAATTTGTAGCTCTAACAATCCGGTAAACATGAGATAAGTCGTAGGGCAAATAACGTGCAGGTTCCTGACGACTTTCACCACCATAGCTAAGCATTAAAGCTTGCTTATTTTGGGAATCTACCCAATCGACAAAAATAGCACTGTGTTCAATATCTCCATACGAATGATTGATGTAATAGAGAAAATCGCCGGGCTGCATCAAACTGTTCTTGGCATAAGGGCCCTTTTCCTTAGAACCCTTAAAAATGGTCTGGCGTTTTTTGCGTTGGTTGGGATATCCAGCACGATTATAAACCTCATTAGCGTAATCCCAACATCCGCCTGGGATAATCTCCTCATCCACAACTGTCATCTGCCGTCCAGTGGCTAATACCTTGCGTCCTTGCGGAGTCGCTTTTCGTTCAGCCGCTAACATAATGCTTTGCTGACTGGTAGGCTGACTGGTAGGTTGAGAACTTGATTCAAAAACTGGGCGATTATTTCTATTTTTTAAGGCAGAGGTAGATACACAACCCGTCAATAACAGTAACAAAATAAAGCTTACCAAGGGTTTATAGCTATTCATGATTTTCTCCTTTGGTTCATGGTCTGAATGAAGTACAACGAATTTACGAAAGCAACGAATTTAAATTCGTTGTACTACATTATCATATCTTTCAATTCTGATTCAAAGGATATGGTGGGTTTCTCGCTTGAAAAATTTTAACAACCGTTGTTGACGAACCTTTGCCCGTTTCATATTTTCTTTAATATTATCTGGTATTTTTCCAGCTTTTTTAATGGCATGAGGATTTAATTGCGCTCGATTTCTCAATGTCAAAATTAATCCCCATTGCTCATTCAAATTAAGTTTTGATAATGATTTTTGATAATAATAGTGAGCCGCTTTCTCAAAGCCACCAATAGAACCATTCTTATCAATGAGAGGGGCCTTAGTCAGATAGGTTCTTAAAATAGCTTGTTTATCATAATAATCATTGATGATAAGCGCATAAAGCGTTTGCCTCAATTTTTTAAACCACCGCCATGAAGTATCATCTTCTAAGTAGCATAGCGAAGCGACTTGCATATCTATCGTTGAAGCACCGCTTAGAATGCGCCAATGACGAAAATTTTCTTTTAAACTATACCAAGCTTGTCGCCAATCCACGCCATTATGCTGAAAAAAAGCATTATCTTCTTGCGCTAAAATGCCAGCAATCAATGTGATAGGGACACTGTTTTTTGAGAGTTGATAGCCACAATGAGTCAGCGGTTTGTTTTGGATACGATGGTAAGCATTAAGTGTTTCATAAAAAGTATAACTACTCAAAAAACTAATAATTCCGATAATGAAATAGACGATTTTTCGTTTTTTAGAATGATATTGCATTTTAAATCCCAAAGCTTTAGCTTTGGTATAACTTAAAGTAATGGTTTTGGAGGTAAATTAAGATGTGCATTTTCCATAACTGTTTTCCAAATTAAAGTGGGTACTTCACCACCGGTTACTTGTTTTGTTGCTGTTTTATCGTCATTTCCGGCCCATACTCCCGTCACCAAATAACGACTGTAACCAATGAACCAAGCATCACGATAATCTTGAGAAGTACCAGTTTTCCCCGCCACTTGATGATTAGCGAAAGAGGCTAGTTCACCAGTCCCCCCTTCGACAGCCGCAATGAGCATCTGATTGAGATGTTCAACATCCGTTTTTTTAATTAATTGTCTATGCTTAGGTTCACTATGATGATATTGCATTTGCCCTGCTTCATTGATGATACCAGCAATACCATAAGGAAACACTTTTTGCCCGTGATGAGCAAAAGTGGCGTAAATCGTTGTCATTTCAAATAAGGTATTTTCGCCCAGCCCAAGCACCAAGCGCAATTCGTTAGGTAAAGGTGCCGTAAATCCTAATTTTCTTGCAACCGCAATCGCGTTTTCAATCTTGACTTGTTTCAATAAACGTACAGAAGCAGCATTATAGGAATGCGCTAATGCGTCTTGAATAGTGACCATGCCATGATATTTACCCTGATAATTTCGGGGCCACGATTGGCGATACGGATTTTCAATGGGAATATCATCTAAAATTTTATCTTCTGGTTTAACACCTTGTTCTAGTGCCGTTAAATAAACTATGGGTTTGAATGTAGAAGCGACTTCGCGTTGCACTTGAGTCACTCGGTTTAAAGGATTTTCTGGGTAGCTTTTTCCACCCACCATTGCCTTAATACTACCCGTTGGTGTCATGGTTACTAACGCAGCTTGAGATAAATCCCTCTGCTGATATTTATCTAAAGTACGTTGTATGGCCAATTCTGCAATCAGTTGCAGTTTAGTATCCAAAGTCGTTAATATTCTAAATGTACCGCTTTTATTTTGTAGATATTTTTTTATTTGAGGTTTAATCCAATCATAAAAATAACCATAATCCACTGAAAACAATTTTCGGTTTCCCTTCTGAATATCTACTTGGAGAATGTCTTCAAATTGTGCTTGCGTCATATATTTTTGTTCAAGCATTTGTTCAAGAATTAGTTTTGCTTGGTTATGGATTTGTTCTGGATGCGTAAGCAGAGTTATTTCGGTGGGTGTCTGAACAGTTGCCGCTAAAAGTGCTGATTCGTAAATATTTAGCGATTGTGGACGTTTACCAAAATATTGACGCGCTGCCATTTCAATCCCATAAGCATTATTCCCAAAATCGGCATGGTTAAAATAGATGGCTTGTATTTCCTGATTTCCATAATAAATTTCTAACATGATACAAAGAAGTAATTCTTTGAGCTTCTCTTGCCAAGTGCTTGCTGGTTTTAGAAAAAATAATTGGTTTACGGTTTTTTGCGTGATTGAATCCCTTAAATTAAAAAAATTGTCCTCTTCTATAGTGGTAAAAACTTCTTGTAAATGTTGTGGTATTTCACTTAATTTGATGGGAATCTTGTAACGATAAGCTAATACCTTTAAATCACTCTCTATTTTTACAACAATATGAAAACTTTGTCTGACTATTTCAAATTGGTTAGGAGACGGTAAATTAAATACGACAAAATAAAGTGATAAAAATAAGGTGAGCGTCAATAAAAAAACAATTAGGATGAATTTAAAACTTAATTGGAGAAGCTTGATAAATGGTCGTAAATATTTAACCAAACTCTTATCGTTAAAAAATCTGTTCATCAGTTAAAATGACTTAAAATAAATCAATTGCTTTTAGCACTTTTTTACCAAAATCATTGGATTTGGGATTAGCATGAGGTAGACGTTCATTGCCATTATTATGAAATAAACCCGTTGAATAGAGAGTTCCGAATATATCTGGGCGCTTATCAATCGGATAGCCAGCAGTTACCCAACGTGTTTGCATCATTTTTAAATAAGCGGCTGCATAGAGAATATTGAGTGAATCATCTGAGAGCTTTTCAATCAGCGCTTGAGGATTTTTGCTGATTTTTAAGATGTTTGTGTATGATTTGCCGGGGAAAAAAACACTGTGAATATTATGTAATTGATGTTCGATAAAATAAGCGGTTTTTAATTTAACTTGACAAAATCCAATGGAACTATTTTTACCGGCTTTTGCGATCATGAGGTCCCACATTTCATCTGTCCAATCATAGTTAAGTGTACGTTCCACATAAATAATTGCTGACAGATATTGGGCATTCACATCAAATGTAGAGGCCGCACTTTGAATTAAAGAATGCTTCTCTTGAATTTTGGCGAGGGTTAATTTCGGGGATTCTGCAAAACTTATCGTTTGTGTACCACATAACAAAATTAAACCTAATAATTGTTTCCAACCTTTATTCATTAGTTTTTCATTTTTGAACAAATTTGAACAAATAAAATAAAAAATAAGTCATTCAGACTTAAATAGTTTTCCAGAAAAACTCTAGGCACTAAACCTTCAAGGTTTTTAAAACCTCGAAGGTTCCGTTCACCATAAAATTCATAACTGATTGAGAAATTAAGGTGAAATATTTTTGGTTTCTTCAACCGGTGTTGGTAAAAAATCAATAAAGTCAAAATCAAACAATTGTTCTTCCGGCGAATTAACACGGGTGATTCTCAAGCAAGAATCCGTATAGCCTGAGATATTTTGTCCCAATTGCCAAGTTCTGTAACTAATTTCATCTATTATGCCATCGTTATTATTATCGCTCTCAACTTTGGTTGGATTTCCATAGGCATCATTATGGTAATACTCAGTAGCAGAAGTTGAGTATTCAACTTTAATACGATACCCATTGGTATCATAGATTGAAGTAGCAACAAATTCTATAACGCCATCGTTATTGAGATCATGCTCTCGGACGCTTTCCTTTCCGTCAGCATTGTAGCTAACAAAAGATACCGCTTCTATTGAACCGTTATTGTCAAAATCAAAATTTGCTTGCGTATATTGATCACTATCGGTGTAAATAAAGGTAGTTACTCTATCTACAATACCATCATCACCAACGTCCTCCCATTGTTTGATAATATTGCCATCAGAATCATAATCGTAGGTGTAGATGATGATTTGATTTACTGTGCCATCGTTATTATTATCCCATGAACTTCTTTCGGGGTTACCACTTGCATCATAGATATTAGTGGCTACTCTATCTATTGAACCATCGTTGTTGCTGTCATTAGAAAGCTTAACCAGTAGCCATTCACCAGCTTCTTCGCTATTGCTTGCATTGACATTGTCACCATTATCCGTATCATCCTCTCCACCACAACTTGGAATCATCGTCATCATCCCCCCGCAAAATACAATGACACCAAGGCGATGTAAGACATTTTCACTTTTCAGTTTCATCTTAGATACCTCATAATAATTTCTGAAAAAACATGAGCAGTTTTGAAAATAGGTCAGGTTTATACCACTTTACCTATTTTTCAAGTTTCTAAATGATTCGTCCTATCCATTCCATAATTCACATCAATTGGGCCTTCAACCTCTCCGCTCGTGATTGTGGAGAAGGATGACTAGCCAACAAATTGGCAAAAAAACTGTCAGTACGACCTTCTGCCAATTTATTCAGCGCACTAATCGTAGCCTTCGTTTTGTACTTATGTTTCTTCATAAATTGAAGCGAGTAATCATCGGATTCTTCTTCTTCGCTTTGCGAGAATTGGGCATTAACAAATTTTTCAAGTATGGCCCCTAATTGACTGTTTGCTAATTGACCGATTTTACTGTCGTAAGAGGATAACAGTTTTCTGCCGATTGAGGCACTATAAGCCACTTGCATTTTTTGCTTAGTATGTCCATGCACAACATGCCCGATTTCATGCCCAATGATATAAAGAAGTTCTTGATCATTCATTTTGCTCATCAAGCCTGAGTAGAAGCGAATGGTGCCATTTGACATTGCAAACGCATTGACAGTGTCTGAAAGGTAAACTTTAAAATCCATATTTAAGCCCTGTTCACGCACATGTCGACGCACTAAACGTTTTAAGCGTTTCGCATATTTGTTGTTACGAGAAGCTACACGATTTTGGCTATCCAATTGTGTAGCCGATTGTTTGGCTAAGGTACTTATTTGATCATCGGACAGCGTTGCCATATTGAATAACTGCTTTCCCGCACTCAACAAGTTGCCAGGACTGATTTTGCCCGTCGTAATACAGCTACTGAGGATTAAAAATACCCCTAAAAAACTGAGTAAAAAAATCACTTTTTTCATTGTGTTTTACCTCCTATTTTTGAGTGACAGCCATTCTACTAAGTCTGAATGTAACATATCAAGTATCTTTTATCGTTTTTCATGTTACAAAATGAGTGATTTTGGTAACATTTCATGTAAAAAGCAAACTACAAGGATTGTATATAAGAAAGGATAAGTCAAAAGCGAAGGATTCATTATGGGTTTTAATCCCTTCATAAACATACAATCCTTATAGTTATTAGGTTTTAATCCTTAACAAATTTGAGTGACGAGGGTGTCGGTGAAAAAGAAAGATGAAGATTTGTTTTAAAATGATGATGTAACTTTAATTTACCTGATGAACGACACGGGCCCAAATGGGTTAAATAGAATTCCGTGGCAAAAATGCTCAATTGTGGTCTATTCAGTGCTTTACCACTCACACTGAACGAAATTGAATAGATAATATGGTGTACTAAAGCAGGAGTGTTGGTACGAGTGAAACATCAGATCGACGGTTTTTAGCTGAACATATCATGTACTGATTGATGTGCTTTTTGAGGTACTTTTTGGTACTTGAAATGTTACATTTGCTTCTGTCACACTTATTGCTAAAAAAAATCAGTCACCACTCTCCAATTGGTTATTTTGGAGAGGAAAAATGTGGGCCTTCGGTTAAATTAGGCCAAAATTTATTTAAAGAATTTAAGATATAGATGTTCAGATAAATAAATTCACAGTCCATTGTTTCGTTCATTAAGGAATGATAATTAAATCAAACCCGAAATTAAACCTGCCAGGTTTTAAAAACCTGGCAGGTTTGGCTCAAAAGTTTTGGAAATTATTAAATCCTCATTCCTAAGAATGAAATTCCCGAAACATCAGTTTTTTGAAATTATTTTTCTGACAAACTATAGATGCCCTAAATGAGTTGTAGAGTAAATTTTCTTAACCTTTTCAAAGAGAGGAAACCAAGAAAATTTTATAATTCATATTAGGATGCCCATATAACAAAGCCATTTTTCTACAAAATCTATTTTGGCAAATTATATGCACACAAATTTTAATAAAATTGCTAATATATTTTTATATAACTAATTATTTAATATATATTTATTGAAATATATATTTGATATTTTGTGTATTATTATCTATATAAAAATAATGTGCAACTATTATAAAAATTTATTTAATAAAATGCAAATAAAATCAGTAGTAAACAATTTGTAAAGTTAAGGTAAAGTTAAGGTAAAGTTATAGTAAAGTATAAGTAAAGTTAAAGTAAAGCATTAGTAAGCTTTTATAAAACAAAAGGTTATGTAATGACCAAATTTGCAGAACTCCTTGATGAAGATATGAAGATCACCGGTTTGACAGATGAGGCATTGGCTGGGCAAATTGGCGTGACTAAAGTGGCGGTTCATCATTGGCGAACCGGTAAAACTAAAAATCCCCCTTCGCGTGAAAAAGTGTTTAAGTGTGCCGAGGCATTAGAACTCACACCTAAACAACGCATGGATTTTTTTAGAGTGGCTGGAATTTTATTGGAGATACCAAAACTTATGCCGGTGGTGGGTATCCCAGTGATTAAACCTTATCAATTTTTTGGGCGGGAAAAATTATTGCATGATATTTATTGGGCGTGGAATAAAGTGGTGCCAGAATCCATTGCTATTATTGGACCTGAACGAAGTGGCAAAACTTCGGTTTTGAATTACTTAAAAAATATCAATATTGCGGAGTATTATCGGCCCGATCAGCCTAAAGGTTGGTCAGAAAATTGGTTGCCACACCATGTTCAAGTGGCACTCGTCGATTTTCAAGATGCCAATATGTTTCAACCGGAAACCTTGATAATAGATGTATTGCGACAACTTAATTTAGAAGTTCCATCCTCTTGTGATCTCGCCAAATTTTCAAGTCTATTAAAAAATGAGCTGACAAAACCAGTGGCTATTTTAATGGATAATATTGATATTGGATTAAAGATGACAGCATTGGATGGACCATTTTGGTGGAATATGGCTTCTTTGGGTAGTTGTGAACAAATCAGTTTTGTTGTTACTGCTTCAGAACAGCCGTTAGAATTAGCACGAGATTGTGGTAAACCGTCACCATTTTTTAAGTTATTTGCTCAAACTTTACAGCTTGGTGCATTTACAGAAGAGGAAGCACGGGAATTACTGAATAATTCTCCTGAACCGTTTTCATCAGAAGAGATTGAAGGGATGCTCAAAGAAAGTGATTGTTGGCCCGAACCACTACAAAAGCTTTGTGATATGCGATTACGAGAATTATTATCAGAACAATAGTTTTTGTCTGATGTCAATCAAGCTTTTAAAAAATTCAAAGGGCTGAACTATCTTATCTGGATAACTGGCTAATAAAGTGAAATGAGATACAGAACAATTAGGAAGGGATTCGCAAGAGGAAATATTGATTCGTAATAAAGAATAAAAGCTAAAGCTTTGAACTCTTTGAACTCCAAAATTCGCATGATTCAAAAATAATGAATAGGGGTAACATATATAGCAATCCTTCATTCGTTATATAGACTTTGTCATTTTGAAAAAAGGAGTGACGCGGAGCGTCACATAAGGATTCCAACGCTGGAGCGTTGGAACCAGAAAAGCGAAGCTTTGAACTTCCGACTAAAGCTTTGCTTTGAACTCCAAATCAGAAATATGAAAATTATTTAGATATGCGTTAGCACTGGATTACCAAATAGTACATTGCGTATCAGTTTTCGGGCTAAATCAACTGGAATCAGTACGACAGCAAACGCTACCATATATAGCCATTCCATTGGTAGCAATGGCACGGTCCGCAGAATTTCACCACCAATAGTAATAAAGGTGGTTTGGATGATGAAGATTAATACAATGACGCTTAAAAAGAGTCGGTTGTCAAAAATGTGTTCAAACAGATTCAAGCTTTGGGTACGGGCACTGAAGGTGTTGAAGGTGTGCATAAACACAAAAAATCCGAAAAAGGCGGTTAAAAATATGGCTTGTGCTTCTTCAGTGTGAATATCCAGGCCGCGTGAAAATAGTTCACGAATGGGTGCATAAGTTAAGAAAACGAGACTCACAATAGCGGCAACTGTACCGTCAATGATAATCGCTCCCCACATGTCTTTACTGATGAGTGGTTCATCTTTAGGGATGGGTTTTTCTAGCATGTAACGCCCTAATGCAGCTTCGCCAGCAAATGCTAAACCAGCAAGCGTGTCCATGATGATGTTAATCCACAATAATTGTGTCATGGTCAGTGGCAAATCAAAGCCAAAGAAGGGCCCTAAAAAGGCGACCAAAATAGCCGATAAGTTGACGGTTAGTTGAAACACTAAGAATTTGCGGATGGATTTAAATAAAGTCCGTCCATACAGCATGGCTTTGGTGATAGAGGAAAAGTCGTCGTTGAGTATGACAATATCGCTAGATTCTTTGGTCATTTCCGTGCCACTGCCCATTGCAAAACCAACATCGGCATTTTTCACGGCGGGCGCGTCGTTGACACCGTCGCCGGTCATTCCCACTACCCAACCTGATTGTTTGGCGAGTCTCACTAAACGATTTTTGTCAGTGGGGAAGGCTCTGGCAACGACATAAAGATGGGGCAACATGTCCTTAACTTCATTATCACTCATGTTACCTAATTCTGCCGAAGTGATGATTTTACCTTCTTTATCTCCAGAAAATAGGCCTACATCGGTTGCAATGGCTTGCGCGGTTTCTTTGGCATCGCCAGTGATCATGATGACATGTACACCAGCTTCTTTGGCGGTTTTGACGGATTCATAAGCGGTAGTCCGTAGTGCATCACGTAGACAAAAAATACCAACTAAAGTAAGTGCTTGTGGTAATTCTGAATCGTTGATAGGTGTTTCAGTGATTGCAATAGCTAATAAACGCATAGCGCGTTGTGATAGCTGAGACATTTTTGCTTCAAGGGCTTTTTTATCAGTCAACGCGATTTTTTTACCGTTGCTATCTAGCGTGTGCGTACAATTGGCTAAAATGACTTCTGGGGCCCCTTTCACTAAAGTTGAATGCCTTCCAGCTTCAAGCACTTGCGTGGCAGAAAATTTGCGACTGCTGTTAAAAGGAATGGTTTCAACAATTTCAATTGGGGTGCTTTGGGCCAATAGTGGCGTTAAAAAACGTAGCATGGCTTGCTCGGTACGATCAGCACCGACCATTTTGGGATTTTTGGGATCAGCCAGATCAAGAACAGCACGAGTGTTGTTACGCACGGCAAAGGCTAGTGGATTTTTGAGTGTGTCTGGTAATTTGTCCAGTTGTTGATATTGTTTAATATCTCCAGTCAATACGGTTTCGACTTGTAATAGCCCTTGGGTGAGGGTGCCGGTTTTATCGGTAAAGAGGACGGTTAAACTGCCAGCCGTTTCGATACCTAACAATTTACGCACCAAAACTTTGACTGAGAGCAATTTACGCATGTTTAAGGCTAACACCATTGCAATCATCATGGGCAAGCCTTCCGGCACTGCGACAACGATAACGACAATAGCCAAAATCAGGGCTGTGACAAGTTGTGTGATAATGTTACCAGGGGGTGTATTGGTAAAGTAGCTAGAAAAACTATCGCTGAAAGCAGCCATTAAACTAGCATAGCTCATATCTATTTGGGCAAAATAGGTCATGAAATTACCATTTTGCAGCAAAATATGATTGAGCATGAAGGCGACAAAGATGAAAGTAGCCCCTACATATCCGAAGGTGCTGATTTGTTGGCCCAATACTTTGAGTTTTTCTTGTAAGGGCGACAGACGATCTTCGGCAGTGAGGATTTGTTTCATGGTTTCGCCATAGCGAGTTTTATCACCAACGGCAGTTGCTCGCATCACGCCTTCACCATCTTCGATTAAAGCGGCCCTAAAAACCTGATGTTCTTCAGATACTTTAACTTTTTCTCCAGAGGCGGTATTTAAGGCTTCTTCAGGCAAAGCTGTTTTACGAATCGCTTCTGATTCGCCGGTTAAAGAGGCTTCATTGACATCTAAATGACCGGCAATCAGTATCCCATCTGTTGGTATGGTATCGCCTGGTTGTAATAAAATGTGATCGCTAACTACTAAGTCATTGATGCTAATTTCCACCAATGTATTGTTTCTAAAAACTTTGACTTTAATGAGAGAAGCTTCTTCCAACAATTTTTGGAATGCGTTTTCGTTGCTATGCTCTGACCAGGTAGCTACAACCGTTGCTATGAAAACGGCTACTGCAATACCAACACTTTCATACCATTTGGTATAACCCAATATGGTTAGCACGATAGTGATAGCTAACGCAAAAATCAGAATAATGATAATTGGGTCCTTAAAATTGTTCCGCAATTTGTCCCAAAAAGTTTCTCTATCAAGTGTGGTAATGGCATTCGTGCCATATTCAATACGAGCAGTTTCAACGTCTTGCGCTGTTAAACCGGGACAAGCAAATGTCATATAAACCTCTTTTAAGTCAATCAACAAAAGTATTTTAACTTTTCTAAAAATGCTATTTTAAGAAAATTCCAGAAAAAGAATCATCCCAAACGGAAATCTAAGAAATCCTATTTCTTAAAGGAATAGGATTTTTCAGGTCCTCAAAATTTTTTTCAGGGATAATTTATTTTTTGGAGATAGTGATCCTATTTGAGTCGTGAAATCAATCGGCTTGCGAGTCTTTCAAATCATTATGTTGATTCCATCACTCATTTAGGATGACTATATCTTCACTAAAATGATTGGCAATTAGTATAGGTAAAAAAAAGTATTTTAACTTTTCTAAAAATACTATTTCTTTAAGAAATAGCATTTTTCACTTCTCCAAAATGTTAACAGATTTCTGTGTAGCTACATATATAAGTAGCGATTTTAATATTCGCTAATGACGAAAGCGTCTAAAATAAAGTGTAGACTCCAAAATTTATTTTGGGTATTTTTTGGTTCACAATTTCTCCCTCCCCCTAACCCCCTCCCGCTGGGAGGGGGGACCGCCCGGTGGAATTTTCCTATCGGTTAACAAAAATAAAAAATAATATTATAATACAGTTGTTTATTGTTTCAACTAACCGATAGGAAAATTCCACCGAGCGGTCTCCCCTCCCAGCGGGAGGGGGTTAGGGGGAGGGAGAAATTGTGAACCAAAAAATAGCCTCAGTTAGGAAAGATTTTTCTTGAAATCAAGAATCAAGCTTTTTGGAAGCATTGTGCGTAACATGAGTTAATATCATTTCGGAGCAGCGATAAATTTCTAATGGTTGTAGATTTCTTGCAATGTAGTCATTTCGCTGTGTGGAGAGCAAACGAAATGACTATCAATGACACACAACTTGACTACAATTTTGTTGTATAGCGCGTAAAAAGATAGAAACTACCGTCTTTTGCATATTTTGTGATATATTCATCATCCAACTAAAAAATACAATACTCATTACTCATTTTTTTAAGAATACTTGTATTATTAAAAATTCATGTTACGCATGAACTTTATTAAGCTGTGTTATCTGGTGTTATTTAGAATGAAGCGAGAAATATTATTGAAAGAGATTTCTCGCTTCGCCCGAAATGACACACACGTTTTGTGCTAATTTTAAAGTTCAAGCGCGTAACTAACCTAAGTTATATAAAAATTTTCCAAACATTAATTATTATAGCAATTTCCGATTGGATAAATTACAGTCAATATAGTTCAAGTCATTCATAATTAAATATAAAACTCTATAACACTGTAACGCATTAAACGCAAAAACGCTATAATTTGGATATTTAAAATTTTATTATCTTATCATTAAAAAAATCCAAAGCTAAAGCTTTGGACTCCAAAATCCCAGCCTGGAGTCTAAAGTAAAAGCTTTGGTCAATGTGGAGTTTTTTGAATGATACTAACGAAACAGAATCACGCACAGTCCCGTTTATCATGGATTTATATTGTAGCCCTGTTTTTATGTTTACCGACTTTAGCCTCTGCCAGCGGCAGTGGTGGAGAAATCGCAACGGGTTTTTTATGGATTGCCGTTTTGCTGTTGTTGGCAAAACTTTCTAGTTTGATTGAAAGATGGGGACAACCGGCTGTATTGGGTGAATTGATGATGGGGGTTGTGTTGGGCAATCTCGTTTTGGTAGGTATCAATTGGTTTGAACCCGTTAAACATGATCAGGTTATTAAGTTTCTCGCCGAATTAGGTGTCGTCATTTTGCTATTTCAAATTGGCTTAGAGTCCAAAATTCAAGAGATGCAAAAAGTGGGATGGCAAGCTTTTTGGGTAGCAATAGTGGGGGTGATAGCCCCTTTCGTATTAGGCACTTATATTGTGGGCCCTTGGTTGATGCCGGGTTTAAACGCCAATGCCTATTTATTTTTGGGTGCTGCACTGACTGCAACCTCGGTTGGTATTACCGGGCGCGTGTTTCGGGATTTAGGGAAATTGCAAACCCGGGAGGCTCAAATTGTATTAGGGGCGGCTGTCATTGATGATGTGATGGGCTTAATCATTTTGGCCGTTATTTCAGCGATTGTTACCACTGGTGCGGTTAGCATTAATGATATTGGATTGATAACGCTAAAAGCGATATTATTTCTCTTTGGGGCTATTTTTTTAGGACGCTTGTTAGCTCCACAAATTGGAAGATTCTTTTCTTTAATCAATACCGGCATTGGTATGAAATTTTCCATTGCCATCAGTTTTTGCCTTATTTTTGCGTATCTGGCCCATTTGGTGGGACTTGCGCCCATTGTCGGTGCTTTTGCAGCGGGCTTAATGTTAGAACCGGTTTATTTTCAGCGTTTTGAAGAACCCATCATTAATGAAGAAATCAAAACAGCAGTGAATAATGCAGATGATAACACCAAGGATAAAGTCAACCAAATTTTGGCGAAATATAACGCGCACCATTTGGATGAATTGGTTGCACCCTTGGGGCATTTTTTAGTACCACTGTTTTTTATCATGATTGGCATGGAAGTCGATTTGAAGACTTTATCTGATCCAAACGTGATACTTGTCGCATTAGCGATTACGGTAGTTGCGTTTATTGGTAAAATCGTAGCTGGTATTGTTGCTGGCGATGTGAATAAATGGATTGTTGGTTGGGGTATGGCTCCACGTGGAGAGGTTGGATTAATTTTTGCGATGATCGGCAAGCAATTAGGTGTGGTTTCAGAATCTGTTTTTTCAGTCATCATCATCATGGTGATTTTGACCACATTATTAACTCCCCCGATTTTAAATTATTTATTGCGTAAACAGCCGACATAAAGGAAAAAAGGGGACAGGGTACGGGGTGCGGGGGCAGGAAATTCAATTTTCCCGTTTTGTGTGTCTTTTTAAGTTTTTATTTAAATTACTCCTATTACGCACAATACTTCAAAAAACTTGATTTTTTGTGTTAAGGCTTTCGTCAGGTTATGCTTTGCTAACCCGACCTACAGTTAAGATTCAAAAAACCACGAACACCTATGAAATGAATAGTAAAATTCCTCAAAGTGTCTCGAAGGACTCCAACCTTGTGTTTTAGCATCCTTCGCTACGCTTTGGGTTTTTATATAAATTATGAATAACGAACAAATACTTGAACTTATCCAAAAAACGGCCCAAGACAAGACAATATCACTTCATCTCTTTAATCAGAATTTAACGACTTTACCTCCAACACTGTTTGAACTTTCTCATCTTGAAGAACTTGGACTGAGTGGTAATCAATTAACAACGTTACCACCTGAATTGGCTAAATTATCTCAGCTAAAAGTACTTTATCTGAGTCATAATCAACTGACTAAATTACCAAAAGTTATTTGTCGATTACCTCAGCTTAAATTTTTATATCTGAGTCATAATCAATTAACCACTTTGCCATCCCAAATAGCTCGGTTATCTGAGCTTGAAGCTCTTTATGTTAACGGCAATAAACTCACTGTTTTACCTTCAACTATTTCAAAATTAGCAGAGCTTCGTGTCTTAATTCTCAGTGATAATCAATTGAAGATATTGCCACATAATATTAAGAAACTCACTCACCTCGAAATGATTTATCTGAATGATAATAGACTGACTACCTTACCACCGACGATTTGCGAACTGTCTCGCTTGAAGCGGTTGTTCTTGAGCAATAATCAATTAACTAGATTGCCAACAGAATGTTATAAATTATCTCGTCTTGAAAAACTGACGATTTTTGAGAATCCATTGTCGCTTGAGGGGGAATGGTTTAAATTAGTGGAACAACCTGAGAAAATTATCAACTACTTCATACAAAAAGAATTAAAAGACGGATTTTTAAAAGAAAAAAACTATAATATCATTCTAAGTGTTGTCTGGTGGTTAGTGATAATAATGGCTGTTTTGATTATGTTGCCTTAATTTGGGAATGATGAATAGGTAATATAGCATTACCAACTTGAATATACATCAATTTCAACACTTCCAAAAAGCCTTTTTTTATCAAAAAAACGTGAGTAATCTCTGTTAAGGAATGAGCATGAAATAATTTAGATGATTTCTAGAAAAGATTATACTGCTTATTGCAGTTGCCTTCGACAAGCTCAGGCAACTATTCTCGGTATATTTATTTTTGGAAATCGCTTAGTCATGGTATATTTCGTTCATTACAAAGGAACTATCGAAATAACTTCAAGTGGCATTAGTTATCTTCGTACTCATTCCTTCCTTATTATTGTTATTTTTCCCGGATTGTAAAAAACACTAATCTGCCTATAATAACACGGATTTTGAGATGAAAGCGATGGTTTGGAATTCAAAATTTATTTTGGATTTGAATCAAATTATGATAAGTGTATTATAGAAATTCCCGATTGAATAAAATACAATGAATATTATTTATAATTATTTGATAATTAATATATTAAGGATAACTTTTATTACGCATTAAACTCAAAAACGCTATATTTCGCATTTTAGTCTTTCCAAACTGGTACATTAAATCACATGAATATCAATATTCCTCTTATAAAACCTCAATTTTTTATTTATTCCCTTTTAATATTAGCTATTGTTATCTTGTCCTTTTTGGCTTGGACAACAATTGATGACTTTACCGATAATGATGCTATCCATATTGCGTTTGTGGGTCCTTTGTCAGGTAGGGATGCGGCAAAAGGTGAGTCTATGAAACAGGCTCTTGAGATGTATATTGATGACTTTAACAGAGACAAGAATGCCCAACAACCAAAAATCGTTCTTAAGTTTTTTGATGATAAAAATATTCCTAGCGAAGCCTCTAAAAGGGCAAAGGAAATAGTAAAGAGTAATGCTGTTGCTGTTATTGGACACAGACGTAGCGACTGTTCCGTTGAAGGCGGAAAAATTTATAAAAAAGAGGGTATTCTCGCCATCACGCCGACATCATCTGAAACGGGAATAACACGGGGTAATGAGTGGTATTTTAGAACGTTTTATAACAATGAGGTGCTAGCCCGTTTTCTGGCAAAGTATGCCAAAAAATTTATTTTGCAACAGCATGATACTGTTAGTATCATTTATTTAGATACGATTTTCGGTAATGAGCTTGCTAATATATTTGAAAAAACATTAATTGAGATGAATGTTGATGTCAAATATAAATGGAAGTTAACGAATGATGCGTCAGAACAAGAACAACGAATTAAAGACATTGTGAGCGAATTGCAGAATAAATCAGATGCTGGCCTCATTTTTTTGGCCACTCAATCCAATGAAGGTGTAAAACTCGTCAAGCGAATTAAGGATGCCGGTATCAAAAATAAGTTAATCGCCCCCGATTCTTACGCAAACTTTCAGGCGGATTTTAAAGATTATCCAAAAGAAAAAAAGACCCCCGGTTATTATACTAATGGTATATTTGTCGTCTCTTTTATTCCGGATCTGTTCGGTCAATCTGCCAATCATTTCAACTCAAAATACAAGGAAAAATATCAACAAGATTTGCCGAGCTCGGCGTTTTATACTGTAGATGCTGCTCATATTATTGTTGAAATAATACAACAAACAAGGCCTAAAGGACAACAAGAATCACGGAGTTCGTATAGAAAAAGGCTCCGAGATAGCCTTGCTCAGATTAACACAAAAGATAAAGCTATCGAAGGGTTTACCGGAGATAACTTTTTTAACGAAGATGGAGAGATTTCAAAACCTATTTCGATAGGTATTTATAGGAATACCCATCTTATTTCTGCCCCACTGCAGTTAAGAACTGACGATGATGATACAGAAAAATATAGAACCGTCGTTTATACGGGTGTGCAATTTAATGAAATTAGTCGGATTGAGTTAAACACGGGAAAGAACGTGCTAGATTTTTATTTGTGGTTTAGGTTCAATAAGGAACCGGATGGACGTGTTATAAAACCTCAAGATATTGAATTTATTAATGCGGTATCGCCGGTTGAATTGAAAAATCCTGTCATTGAAGAGACCATTGATGGGCAGACCTATCTTCTTTATAGAGTTAAGGGTCAACTCTTCTATGAGAATCGCTTACAACGAAAAAAACATGTGTTTTTCAACATTAAACATGCGTTGGGCGTGAGTTTCCGTCACCGTCAATTAGATCAAGAGGAGCTAATTTATGTCTTTGATGTTTTAGGTACTTCACTCAAAACATTTGAACAGCAAAATAAGGAAGATAAAGAACTGGTTTCCTTAAATTCTTGGGAAGTTAATGAGGTTCACTTTTTTCAGAATGTCACCGAAAAGATATTTTTGGGGCATCCCAAGTACTTTGTGGAAAATATAAACTATTCCACATTTAATGCACAAGTTTGGATAAAAAGTAGTTTTTTTATTTATCATGAGATCATTTCCCATCAACTTGCCTCAGAATTTTTGATATTCACGGCTATAATAACATTATTGCTTTTTATGCTGAGTTATGCAAAAAGGTATTTAAGGTATTTATGGTTCGTTCAAGCTATTTTTGCCGTCTTGTTACTTGTGTTTCTTGAAATTTTTTTAGATCACATAGGAGAAAAGACATACGTTAAATATGTCTATACAGATATAGAAACCCTAAGGACATTTGTCCTAACAACTTTTGGGATACTGTGGTGGCTAATACCAGCTATTTTACTTGATATGGCGGTAAGACGGTTTTTATGGATGTCCTTGGAAGAAAAGACTGGGCGTTCTGTTCCGGGACTCATGCGTTTTTTGATTTCTTTCATTATTTATTGTTTGGCACTTTTTGGTGTTATTGCCTTTGTGTTTGAACAACCCATTACCAGTTTATTGGCAACGAGTGGGCTGCTGGCAGGTGTTATTGGTTTATCGATTAAAAGCAATCTGTCAAATATTTTTTCAGGTATTGCGCTTAGTATTGAACGTTCTTTTCGTGTGGGCGACTGGGTAAAAATAGGCGCTGATGAGGGTAAAGTCGTTGATATGAATTGGCGAGTGACTAATATTAAAACGAGAGGGAAGCATATTTTAAGTATTCCTAATAGCAAAGTATCAGCTTCTAATATCCATAATTTCAGTTATCCGAATAATCAATATTGGTTAAAGTGTACTGTGTATATTTCTCCAAGGTACGATCCGGGAAAAATAGAGGAAATTCTCATTCGTGCTGTACTTTCTGTCAAAAAAGACGTTATAACAGATATCAAACCCATTGTTTTGTATAACGGCATTATAACAGAGACCAATTTAGTTAGTTATGCCGTATTTTTTAAAACAGAAGATTATCAATACAAAGGTCGTGTTTTGAAAAATGTTTGGCAGAATGTTTGGAGTCACTTGAGTCAGGCGGGTATTATTGTACCCACTGAACCGCATGATAAAGATGAACCTAAAAGTTCTGTTGCACTGACTTCAACAGAGTTACACCAAGTTTTAACTAAAGACCATTTACAAGATATGGTTAATTAATGATGAATGGTGAATGGTGAATTAAAAACCCTTTTATCATTTATTGTTCTTTACCTATAGATGTTCAGAAAAATAGTTCGTGTAAAACCTTCGAGGTTTTAAAAATGAGGTTTTAAAAATTTTGAAGGTTTCTAGCCAAAATATTTATCTGGAATACTATAGTTTTTCAGATAAATAATTTCACACACCAAACCTGACAGGTTTTGGAAACCTGTCAGGTTTTCTTCAGGTTATTTTTCTGAACATCTATATATGCAATTCCATAGAAATTCCAAGAAATCCTATTTCTTAAAGAAATAGGATTTATCAATACCACTACCTGGTTTAAATCACTTTAGAATAGCGTTGTTCCTTGTTTTGGCGCAAATAAGCGTCAAATGTCATACAAATATTACGCACCAATAGTCTGCCAGCCGGCAAGATATCAATTCGTTCATCCCTTCGTTCCAATAATCCATCGCCCTGCATTTTTTCCAATTCATTCCATTCTGTTAAAAAATAATTTTTGAAATCGATCTGATATTCATTTTCTATGGCAGAAATATCTAAACTGAAATGACAAATAAGTTGCGTAATGACGGCACGACGCAATTTGTCATCCGCATTCAATCCAATACCACGAAAGATAGGAATGTGGTTTGCATCAATTTGAGCGTAATATTCCTCTAAAGTTTTGACATTTTGACTGTAGCTATCGCCTACTTTGCCGATGGAAGTAATACCAAGCCCAATTAAATCGCAGTCAGCATGGGTCGAGTATCCTTGAAAGTTGCGATAGAGTGTCCCATTACGTTGCGCTTGTGTCAATTCGTCATCGGGTAAGGCAAAGTGATCCATGCCAATGTAAATATAACCAGCTTCGGTTAATTGATGAATGGTTTGTTGTAAAATAGCTAATTTTTCAGTTGGACTCGGTAAATCGGCTTCGTTGATGCGCCGTTGTGGTTTGAATAATGTGGGTAAATGGGCGTAGTTAAAGATGGATAAGCGATCTGGCTTGACAGCCAAAATTTTATTTAAGGTGTTAGAAAAAGAATTAACGTTTTGATGAGGTAAGCCATAAATTAAATCAAGGCTAATGGATTTAAAACCTTCGCGGCGAGCGGCTTCTAAAACGGCAAACGTTTGTTCTTCGGTTTGAATGCGATTAACGGATTTTTGCACGTTTGGGTCAAAATCTTGTACGCCCAAACTCATGCGATTAAAACCCAATTCACGTAACAAAGCGACAGTATCAAATTGCATTTCGCGCGGATCAATTTCGATAGAATATTCACCACTATCGTCGTCAAGCAATTGAAAATGTGTTTTGATGCCTTGTATTAAGTCGCGCATTTGATCATGACTTAAAAAAGTCGGTGTGCCACCGCCCCAATGGAGTTGAGTGACTGGGCGTTCCCGATCAAATAAGGCACTTTGAAAAGCGAGTTCTTGATGTAAATGAGTGAGATAGGGTGTTGCTAGTTGACGATTTTTGGTAGCGACTTTGTTACATCCACAGTAAAAACACACCGTATCACAAAATGGAATATGTACATAAAGTGATAAGGGTTTTAATGTGGTGTTGCTATTTTGGGCATGTTTTCGATAAGCCGTTTCATCAAAATCGTTGTGAAATTGCACGGCAGTAGGATAAGAAGTATACCGGGGACCGGCTTTGTCGTAGCGACGGATTAAGTCTAGATCAAAAATCGTAGTTTGTTGCATGAATGTATCACCATAAGTACAAAAATTTTTGTTAAAATTACGTCACCATAAATTCTAGTGATTTTGTGGTTTTAATGATTTGTCAAGTAATGGGTAATCGGTAATCGGTAATCGGTAATTTGCTCATCTAGGTGTTTACGATATTTGATCTCACTTCTCTTATCAAAAAAACTGGAGATTTACCCAATTACCAATTACCGATTACCGATTACCGATTACCGATTACCAATTACCGATTACCCATTATTTCAAGTTTATGAAATTTACAATTTTCCCTAATCTCCTTTTTTAAAGGGGGAAAATATTTCCTTTCCTTTGGGATGGGAAGTTTTATGATGAATGAATCCTTCATTCATTTTATCAATGTTTTCTATTGTCAATTCAATAAATAATAAATAAAATTATGAACACTCAATTAATGATTTTGATGTTTGTGGTGAGTGTGTTGCTTTCAAGTTGCGTGGTTGCACCTCCTACTCCTATAGGATCGCCAGGAGGTGATGTTTACCCACAATCTACTTCTGAATATTTTGTCGAACCGGGTGATACTTTGTACAAAATTGCACAAATGTATGGCATAAGTGACTTTAAAACCATTGCCTATTGGAATAATCTTTCTTACCCTTATGACCTGATGATTGGTCAAAGATTGGTTATTTCACCGTCAAATCAACCAATACAAGTACCAGGTTTAGTGACTCCACAACAAAATCAACCCAATTTAGGTGCCCGCAGCATGCCTAGACCTATCTATCCTGCTCCTACTAGACCTGGTTGTGGAGTACAAGTGGTTTCTGTTACAACTTTTCCTCATCCATGTCCACCATCCATCCATCAATGCACTGGGGCACATTATGTCATTAAAAATACCTCTGTAACAACGAGAACGGTTACGGTTGAATATCGGCATTTGGGACAGATTGATGTATTACGCTCAAATATCCAAATACCAGCCAATGGTTTGATTGATGGTAAGGCGTATGAGGTGACTAATGCGGTTGGTACTCAAAATATTATTATAAGTCATTGTTATTAATTTATTTCCAAAGCTAAAGCTTTGGACTCCAAAGCATCAGAGGAGTCCAAAGCTTTAGCTTTGGGATCAATAAGGCTTTTGTCCAACGTAGTTTCCAGGTGGATTGTAGTTGCAAACCCAAACTTCTTCATTACCAATACGGACCACGCCACATCCGAATTCGGTTGTCTTGCGCCATACCACTTGGGTATAGTGTCCACACACTCTTCGACAAGTGTTAGTAGCGTAATCGTAATCCTTGACTTCATTGCCCCACATATCAACGACTTGCGTAGGTGTTAAATAACGACCGTTGGATGCAGCCAAATTTTCTCCATAGGGCCTTTGATGAGAAGGACGATGTTGTAATTCAAACCCTCGATCGGCTAATTCATTGGCCCACTCTTGGGCAAATTCGGCTAATTTTGAGGACCATCTGAGGGGAGGAACGCCGTATCGTTGCCGCCATTGGTTATGGGCGTTTAGCATTTCTTCCATTTCAACGGCTGTTAATCCTCCTTTAGTCTTGACGACGGGTTGACTAGGAGGCGTGGGTGGTTGATAGGGGGTTGGTTTAGTGGGGGCAGGTCGTGGTTGTGTCGATTGAGGCAATGAGGGCCGCCGTCGATAAATTGAGGGGATACTCCCAAAGGGTGAGGGTTTTGGTTGTGGGGGAGTGGGGGGGGGTAAATAGCCAGCAGCAATTTTTAGGCTAAAGCCACCCGAGCCTTTGACTCTTTCTAATTTTAATTGATACGATCCGCTTGAAGTTGTGGTAAAAACACAATAGGCATTGGCATCAGGACTATCATCTTGTGCGATTTCGTGCCCATTGGGATCAAAAATATAAAGATTAAAATCATCATCAGCTTGCTGAGCTTTAACAATAACGCTCATTTTAAAGCTGCCAGGCAAGTTATAAGAGTAATTCCAAATGACGGTTGACATCTTATTTTCCTTTAAAAATAGCGAATGGCTAATGACAAAAAAATCGTTAAAAAAAATCTTTTCTTTGCTCAATACCTTCGCCAAGGTCAGAAATTGATATTTCGTTCATTATGAACGAATTCCAGAAACGTAGTAACGAGCTTCGCTCGATCAATCCTTATGAATCAAGGTTTCGAGAATGACACCAAAATTCCCGAAACAACTAAGGCAATTTCCAGAAATAAATATACCAGGGATCGCTGCCTGAGCGGTTAGCGGTTGAATCGCAAAGTCGAATGAACCATGTCGAAGGCAGTTCTTCTGCTTTCGACAAGTTCAAGTAACAGCTCAGGCAGTGGTATACTCTTTTCTGGAAATCATCTAAAACATTCGCCATTCGCTATTTACCATTACCTATTCGCCATAAAGGACTTGCTGTTAACAAGTGTTTTCAGTAAAATCTTCTGCTTTATGAGTCAATTCTAACAAACTAAGATTAAAAGTATTATGAAACAAAAAACTCATCCCAGCTATAAAGAAATTACTGTGACTTGTAGTTGCGGAAATAGCTTTACCACTTGTTCAACGAATCACAAAGATTTACAGATTGAAATTTGCTCTGCTTGCCATCCATTTTATACCGGACAACAGAAAATTATTGATACTGCTGGGCGTGTAGATAAATTCCGGCGTAGATATGGAAATACCATGGCAGTAACTGAGTAATTTAAGAATACGTTCCCTATATTCCTATTTCAGCTATTTTCTAATTGATAAAACCCCAAGGTTTTTAAACCAAGGGGTTTTTTTTATGATATCCGAATTATAGATACAACGAAAGATCAGCTAAAATAAATTTTGGCGAAAAAATCACTTTAAGGATATGGCAGTAGATGACATACGCGAAATATACTCAACGCGGGCATAAACTTAACTTTCTTCTTTTTCCTACCCTCTCTCTCAATGAAGAGGAGTTCCCTCTCAATATCGGAGAGGGTTAGTTCGATGTCCTTAAAAAGCTCAAATTGTAACCGCGATCAGTATACATCGTTTGAAATAGAGGCTTCTACAAATACTATTTCTTTTCGAGCTAGCTTATGTTGATAGTGCATCAGTTATTTTCTACCACGTCCCTTATATAATTCAACTCTCTCCTTCAAAGTTATCTTTTAGAAAATTTGACAAATTTGATTTATAATAAATTACTTTTATATTAATAATAGTATTTTAACTGGATGATACTCGGTTAACTTTTCACGATAAGTTATTCATTTATCATTACATGATATTTTTATAATTCATTGGTAAATATATATTTTTTGTTCAATATAGCAATCCTAAATCCTAAATGAGTTATATAGACTTTATATTTTGAAAAAAGGAGTGACGCAGAGCGTCACATAAGGATTCCAACGCTGGAGCGTTGAAACCAGAAAAGATATTTTTTGCTCAATATCAACACCATCTAACAACCTAAATTCTATGCAATAAAAATTTAGTCGTATTATTCACCATTCGCTATAAGCCTCAGCGAATTTCATTTTTTAGTCTGAGTCAAGGAAAATAAATGGCAGTTGAACTTTATAATAATGGCACACATCAAGTTATCGGTTTTTATGATTTAGTACCAGATGATGGTGTACAATCAAATCAGTTTTTGGTGATCGATGACAAGCATGCTGCGCTTATTGATCCAGGGGGCGATCTAATTTATAACGATTTACTCATGTGCGCTTATCACTATCTATCTAATAACACATTAGATTACGTCATTGGTTCACACCAAGACCCAGATATTTTGTCTTCGTTAGAAAAATGGTTATCAGAAAGTGATTGTAAAGTCATTGTACCTGCGATTTGGGAGCGTTTTGTAGCCCATTGTGCCACACCAGGTAAATTTAAAAATCGAATCACCGGAATTCCTGATAATGGAATGAATATTCCACTGGGAAACACATATCTTAAAGCAATACCTGCACATTTTCTCCACTCAGCCGGCAATTTTCAATTTTACGATCCAGTGACAAAAATTTTATTTTCTGGTGATATGGGAGCCTCTCCTTTTTTACTCTATTCTGAAAAAGTTGAACAACCCATTGATAATTTTGATGATTATGTTTGTAATATGGAAAGTTTTCATCGCCGCTATATGGCCAATAATAAAGTTTGCCGATATTGGGCTAATATGATACGTCATTTAGACGTTGAATGGATAGTACCACAACATGGAAAATCAATTAAAGGAAAAGATATGATTGAACGCTTTTTAAAGTGGGTAGAAGAATTAAAATGTGGAACCGATTTGGTGACCCAGAAAAATTATCAAATTCCTTAATTAACTTTGTTCAGGTTACAATTTTATAGAAATTTGTAGAAATATATAGAAAAAATCAATAAATCTTCAAACGTGTATAAGGACGCAACCAATCCAATATCCCCTCGCCTACCTTTCTGGTTAATTCC
>Ga0233403_10000160_pt1 | contig 29925 bp, 17 predicted proteins | sample Na_oxic_1_MG_FD_179866 | JGI IMG/M metagenome (GOLD analysis project Ga0233403, IMG submission 179866) | Seawater microbial communities from Saanich Inlet, British Columbia, Canada - Na_oxic_1_MG | ecosystem: Environmental > Aquatic > Marine > Inlet | place: Canada: British Columbia | collected...
TCCGCATACCCCGAAAACTATCACGCACATCAACCGAAAAACGATAAGCCTTAGCAATAGTAACGGGCCCAGCGTAACTGGGATCGGCTTTCACAGTAGAACAAGCTGAGAAACAGGCTCCACAGAGAATGCAATCAGTCGCATAGTTAAAAAGTGCCAGTTCTTCTTGAGACATCCGCGATTCTTCAGCCAAACTTTCTGGAATGCGTTCCCGATTTTCCATCAAATAAGGATGCATTTTAGCCAATTTATCAATCACCGGATCAATATCAACCACTAAATCCCTGATAATCGGTAAATTAGCCATAGGCGCAATCGTCACCGATTTTTTACCAAAATCCTTGAGAATCGGCATGAGTTGGGTACTACAGGCAAGAACTGGATTCCTATTAACGCGGACGGTACAGGAACCGCAGATAGCAGAACGACAAAAGGCACGGAAGGTTAATGTACTGTCTTGGGTATTTTTGATATGACGCAAAGCCTCCAAAATAGTCATACCCGTTTCAACTTCCATCTTGAAATTGTCAAAATAAGGTGAGCGATCCTTGTCTGGCGTATAACGTTGGATACGAATATTAGCGAGTATTTTTTCCCGTTTTGGGGTGATTTTTTCAGACATAAATAAACTCCCATGAGTGGTTGCTAATAACACCAAAGCTAAGGCTTTGGATTAAAAATACCATGACTGGTTTAACACGATTGGTTTCGTTCGTATAGAGTCTCCCTAATATTTAAGTGACAACGCAAATAACGAGGATTTTTGGTAGTCTCTACAAAACAATGTAATTATTAAAATCAATTAGTTATAAATAATTTTCTGAAGGGTAGGGGGCCGGTAAGCGGGCACTATGTTCTTGAATAGTGCTACCGCCCGCTTACTCACCATATCAATACCTCCATCAGTTTGTAGGGACTACCAACAATTAAGCCCAAATTAAAGTTTGGACTCCAAAATCACTACTTTTTTAGCACTACCTAGCTACCTTATTTTGAGCAACTTAGGGTGAAGCGACAAAATAGGCGGTACAATTTTTGGCTGTATCGATCTTCACCGGTGTGCGGACAGTGGAGCCATCACAATCACCTTGCCAACCAGCAAAACGTGAACCGGTAGCTGGCGTTGCTCTTAAATTAACCGTTGAATTCTGGCGAAACTCTTTAACACAAGTGCTACCACCATTACCACAATCAATGCCGGTTGGATTACTTTGGAGATTACCCATACCATCGCCGGCTTGTCCTACGGTTAATGGGTGTGACTTTTGGAAAAATGCAATACATAATTTATTGCCGATCATCCAGATTTCGTCATCAGCACAATCGGGATGCCCACCCCAACCAACAAACAGAGAACCTGCATCTGGAATCGCATTAAGGATTACATAATCAGCGGTTTGAAATTGATGAGCGCAGTCATTGGGATCACATTCAACACCAGTGAGGTCTCGTTGGTAATCAATTCGTGTGCAATCTGCCGTTTCACAGTGAATTCCTAACGGTTCGCTATTGACACTACCGCTACCATTGCCGTAGAGTTCTACAAAAATAGTCATTTCTCGTGGTAAAGGGTCCATGCCTCGACGATTTGACGATGATGTTGTTTCTTCATCATCTTCATCGGTTTCGTCGTCCTCGGTTTCCTCTTCAGTAAAGCTGGCAGTACAATCCATATCAGCAGTTATGGTAACAGAATTGTCACAACCGGCATCGCCGCTCCATTCATCAAAGACATAATTATTGTCTGCTGTTGTTGTCAAAGATATGCTGGTACCAGTGGTGTATTGAAAACAATCGGTTCCACAATCAGTCCCTGTTGGATTCGGAGTGACTGTACCGTTGCCGCTGGTATTGATCGTTAGGTTAAAGGAAGAGAGACTAAAGCTGGCAGTACAAGTCCTATCAGCGGTTATGGTAACAGGATTGGCACAACCAGTACCGGTCCACCTTTCATCAAAGCTTGAACCACTTTGTGGGGTTGCATTTAAAGATACTGTCGTACCGCTACCATATTTTGTGCAGTTAGTACCACAATCTATACCGGTCGGTGTGCTACTGACATTACCACTACCAGTGCCATCAGTACCAAGTGTTATGGTGTAGGGAACGACTGGATTACTGGTGGTACCTACATAATCACCATCAGGGAAAGCATTGGGCAAACCATCAGGGAAATCAGATTCTGCTCCGGTATTGTTACCAATGATATTAGAACCATTGGTAGCAAAAGTTCCTTGAAGATCAGGATTAGTTGTTGCTGTATTTTGGGCTACAACGGTATTTTCAAGGGTAACAGTTCCGCTATTATTGTAGATACCACCACCGTTGGTAGCTGTGTTTCCGGTAATGGTGCTATCGGTGATGGTTATTGTTCCATTATTATCATTGTAGATAGCACCACCATTACCACTACTAGCTTGGTTATTAGAAAACGTGCTGTTGGTGATGGTTATTGTTCCAGTGTTGGTGTTGTAAATGCCACCGCCTTTACTAGCTTGATTATCGGAAAAAGTACTGTTAGTGATGTTTACTATGCCACCATTATTGTAAAAAGCAGATTCTTGGTTATCAGAAAACGTGCAGTTGTCAATGGTGACTGTGCCACCATTGTTATTGATAGCTCCACCGTTGCCACCAAAATTAGGATAACCATTCTCAATCGTTAAATTACTTAACGTAAATGTCACGGAAGACACGGAAAATATGTTAAACTTATCTGTGCCATCACGCCTAATAGTGATATTGTATCCAGTATCATTAATAATACTGATGTTGCGGCTGATATCCAATGGTCCGCTACTTAGGGAAATCGTGCTATCCGTTGTAAAGTCAAAAACGATAGCATCAGAATTTGCCGGTTCTGATTCGGCATCATCACCGGCAGCACATTCGCCAGGTGTAGTACCTGATGGAAGATTGCTATTGGCGGAACTAATGGCTTCTTGCAAAGTACAAACACCATCATCTCCCGATGTATTCCCGGTAGTATTAACGGTAATCGTAGTCGCATAGCCAGTGGCATTGAAAAGTAAAAGGACAGCAAAGAGGGTACCTGTGATAAGGTATAAAACAAGTTCATGATATTTAAGCAACATAATTATTTCTCCTACCAAATTTGAAAGGGCCGTAGTTCATGTTCGTTCATTTTGGTGGGTTTCGCTTCGCTCTACCCACCCTACAATTCCTAATTATTAAATAAAAACTTGAACATCAAATATTTCCGATTCCCAATTCCCGATTCCCAATTCCCAATTCCCAATTCCCAATTACTGATTACAATTGAGCTGTATTACGGTTAAAACAGAAATATCAATGTCAGCTACCATATCTGCTTGACAGAGTATTGTTTCAAATGGTGAACTTTTTAATTCAACGTTTAGTAATTGTAATAAGCGAATGTCTGGCGTATAAATTGATGGAATATCTTCCAACAATGGAATGCGAAAAGAATTGACTCTATCAACCGTTAATTGAAGAGGTGTACTATCAGGCACAAGAGTCAAACGTGCTTTAAATAAACCCACTTCTGGTACATTGACGACTGGAATATATAATTTTTGGGTAGATACGTCAAAACTGGCATAATGGCTACGATCATATAAAAAAATATCAGTGGCTTCATTGAAATCGTTAGAAGCCAAATTCCACGCCCTTGATTCAAAAACTACCCAACGCCCATCCTCTGAAATGGCTGGTGAATAGGAAGCGGCTGAAGAGTTGGCATAAAATTGACTCGCTAGACTCAAACGGCGTATTTGTCCAGTTTGGCGATCATGGATAAATACATCTGTGGTTTCGTTGTCATCATCATCCACTAAATTACCAGCATCGGAATTAAAAACAACATAACGTCCATCGGCAGATAATGTCGCACCAAACGAGACCCCTTCTGCTTGTTGCCCTTGGCTATTGATGCTAACGCGATTGGTTTCGCCGGTTTGTCGATCATGAACAAAAATATCTTCTACGCCATTGGTGTCATCAGTAACTAAATTGGTAGCTCTTGAACCAAAAGCGATATAACGTCCATCAGCAGAAATGCTGGCATCAAAGGAATCGCCATCACCCTCTTCACCATTATTATTTATGCTAACCCTTACGGTTTTACTCTTTTCCAAATCACGAACAAATATATCCGTTTTTTTATTCTTATCACCGGTGACAAGATTAGTGGCATCTGAAGTAAAGGCTATATAGCTACCGTCGGTGGAAATAGCCGCACCAAAGGATGCTCCTTTGGCTTGTATATTTTTGTTCTTAACACTCACACGAGTCGTTTCTCCGGTTTCAAGATCATGCAGAAAAACGTCCACTCTTTTATTGGTATCTTTGCTAACTAAGTTGGTGGCATAAGAATGAAAAGCGATATATCGCCCATCCGCCGATGTCACCGGCTCTGAGGAAGTGGAATTGCCTTGTTTTCCTTTACTGCTAATACTGACGATTTGAGTAGCATTTGTTTCACGATCATGCACAAAGATGTCCGTTGTCTGGTTATCATCTTCTGGCATAAAATTAGAGGCATCGGATTGAAAAGCGACATAACGTCCGTTAGCAGATAGGGCTGGAAAATAAGATACAAAATCACTTTCAGAACCTTCTGAACTGACACTGATACGATTCATTTGTTTCAGTCTTCGATCATAAACAAATATATCAGTAAACCCGTTATTGTCATTAGGCACAAGATTGTTTGCATCAGAGTGGAAGGCAATGTAGCGTCCATCAGCAGACAAGGTTGGTGCTTGGGAATGGCTATTACCATTTTCGCCTTCACCATTAACACTGATGTGGGTAATAATTTCTTGCGCGATGACGTTTTCAAATCCAAAAATTGTCATTATAAATAACAATAATATATTAATTTTATTAATAAAAATCATTTTTTTTGTTTGCGTAAAAATTAATAGATAGTGTGTTTTATTTTTATCCAAAATAAATTTTGGAGTCCTAATATTTTAAGTTTGTTTGGAGTCCAAACTTTAGTTTGGTATTCTTTAATTTTAAGTTTGGAGTCCAAACGCAGTAACGTAGCACAGCAACGATAAACTTCGTTCACAGCTCAGCGAGATCAAATTTATTTTGGCTTTGTTAAGTGCATAACTTGAGTTGTAACGTTTCCCGATTGAGTAAAATACATTTAATATTATTCAACTAATTGATAATTAAAATATTAAGTCGAAAAAACGATAACACAATAAACTCGAAAACACTATAATATATTATTTATCATAGACTGCCATTTCGCTTATGTCTATTTTTAGATTTTCCGGCTTAGATTTTCCTTTTTTCCTTTGAATTAAATGTGCCGATTTTTTTATTCAAAATAAATTATTAATTCCAATAATCTTTTTCAAAATTTCCAAACACACTGAACGGTTCTCATACTAAAGAGAAAGGCTTTCCAGCCACCCATTTTTTTGCATTTTGCAAGAATATTTTCATTTTGCGTCGCAAATTGAGAAACTGTTGAATCGATAAATAATATAACTAATAAAAACAAACATTTAAATTTTGGCAAACAAATTGCTTACTAAAGTAACAATCTTAAAGATTTTTTTGAAGGATGAGTCAAACTATAACAATAATGAATGACTTGACAGATTATTATTTATTGTACACAATAAGATTTTTATTTGTCCAATAGAGTTGTCCGAAAATGTTTAAGAATCTTAAATTAACGCCAATAATTTTTATTGGTTGCCATTTTTTTTTAATGTCGGACAAGTCTAATGAATAAGATAAGGAGGACAACATGAGTAAGCTCTCAATAAAACAACCACTAAGGTATTCATTGGCATGCCTGATGGGGGTAGGTTTATGTGCAACGTCGTTTTATCCCATAGCTACACTTGCAGAAGACAATTACACTAGCGGGATGATGTGTCATGCGGTGGCTGACAATGACAAGCTTGGCGGTTCAGAAGACAAGTTGATTATAATTTACGAAGATGGTAAAGCCATTGAAGTTGGAACGGGGACTGGCACTCTACATATGGAGGCAGTGAGTTTCGATTTTTCTGGCGAAACACTTTACGCAATAGCCGAGCCTGATGATGGCAGTGAAGGAAGCCGCTTTGGTACCCTTGATTTAGATGAGAATAGTCCAACTTGGGGCCAATTTTTACCAATAGGTAACGGATTAGGCACCGGCACTTGCGATATTGATGGAGATGGTCAAGATGATCAAGTGACCTTTGATGATGTTGATGGTCTAACTTTTGATTATGCCGATCCAACCGGCAATACGGCTTATGCGACTTTGCGTCGTGAACATCTGGACCCCCAACAATATGATGTGTTATTCCAAATTGATCCCAGAACCGGCAAATCTGTACCGGGTGGGTTTAATGGTAAAGACTGTGTGGTGGTCAAAGTCAATGGTTATCCGCAATACTTTGATGTTGATGATATTGCAAGTGATCCAGAAGATGGGACGCTTTACATAGTAGCGAATACCGGCGATGGTGTGGAAAGTGTGTTAGCTACCCTTGAACGGACGAATGGAGTACCTACTGGCAATGCAACCTTTGTTGGCTCAAATGACGTAGACGACATCGAAAGTCTGGATTTTGAGAAAACGCCACAGCCTGACGGTTCTTACCAACTTTATGGGACGACCGGTAATGGTGGAGCCAAGAAAGGTCTTGATCCCACTGCTAAGAATCATATTTATTTGATTGACAAATCAAGCGGGATGGCGGCTCCAAAGGGAACACTTCAGAAATCTGAGCAGATCAACCAAGACTATGAGGCGGTTTCTTGTCAACCAATGCCCCCATCTTGTGTTATGTATGCCATCCATGATGAAAAGGTGGTGGACACTCAAGTGTTTGAAATAAATCCTTTTGCGGGAAATGGCATCGGTTCGATTAGACCCGTGGGGCCTTTTTACCCAAGACGTGATTTAGAAGGTCTTTCAGTAGTGTCTATTGATGGTGAAAAACGGTTATATGCAACTTCTGGTTCTGACCAAAAGAAAGGTATTCCTGACGGGGCCCTTTACCAAATGGATATGGTATCTGGAGCATTGAATTTTATTGGTTTAAGCGGTTATAGTGAACTGTCTTCATTGGCAGTAAGACCTTCTGATAATACCTTATGGGCTTGGGCCAGAGGTGGTTATACCAAGGATGGTATTGTTAAAGGTGATCTCAGAAATGGGCCCGTTAAGCTTAACCATGAAACGGGTGAAGGTACGCTTCTTCAGGAATTTGATTTAGACTTTGATATCCAAGCTGTCGCGTGGAGCAATGATGGTAAAACCCTGTATGGGGCTATGGACGGTAAGAAAGGTACAGAGTTACATACTTGGACACCTAATGATCCTTCAACAACCCCTATTTGTGCTGCTGATAAGAGCAGTTTGGGGTTAGAAGGATTAAAGATTGAAGCGATGGAAATGCAAAACAATGGTTTGTTGTTGTTAAGTGCTCACAATGAAACTCAGTTGGGTATTTTTGCATACAATCCACAAACCTGTGAAGTTGTTGCCACACGTGATTTTGAGTTGTCTAATTATAACGACATTGAGTCCATTGCGTGGTCTTGTGATGATCGTTCTTGGTTGTATACCACCAGTGGTGAAGTGGAAATTGAATTAGACAAATACAGAGCGGATTTGGTGCCTACTGATGCAGTAGACGCTATCTGGTATGCACTGGGTGGTGCAGAGAACAACGACAATGTTTCTGTTGAAAGCAAAAATGGTAAGATCACAATCGTGATTACAGACGAAAATGGCAAAGAGCAAGTTTACAAAGCAGAACCCGCTATTTTGCCAGGCATTGATGATAGCGATCTTCGACGGAGACTCGTAGCCGGTACTTTAAATCCGATTGCAGATACTGGATGCTGGCAATTGAATTACGAAGACGGTGATGGCAACCAGAGTATGACTCTATGCCCAGTAGCAGCCTGTCTAACAGACATGGAGAATGTACTCGGTCAATATGGGAAAGTTGATGTTGGAGCTGGCACGTTGATTCTCTTTAACGATCAGGGCAACACCATATTTAAAGGCCGATTGGCCATTAAACATAACATGCCTAGCTACGAAGAGGATAAACCCATTCCAGTCGCAGTGAGTGATGCCAAATTGGAACAAGTTAGTGATCAAATACCTTATGGTAAAGATAAGGGAGATGGTATTGCTGACTGGCAATTTACTTGCCCCAATGGAACAACGCAAACAGTGTTTACTATGCCCTAAAATCATTAAGCGAAGGTTAAGTAATGCTTAACCTTTGTTCTTTTTTAAAGTTTTCTCACCTACCTCAATTTGCCGTGTTCCTCATTAGGAACACGGTTTTTTTTTGCCTAAAAAGCTTTGGAGTTTTGAAAACCTCGAATTCAACCATAACTATCGTTTCAAGGTTTTTCCAGTCTTGTGCTCTTGTGCATCATAGCCAACCCGGCATCGTCTTTGTTCAATACGCCGCCTGTGACCTTTCAATATTGTATCTCTCAAAACTCGCTTCTTCAAAATAATTTTGGATAGCTTGATGACAAGTTGGTTAATTGTCTTTGACCGCAAACAGGTAATTAGTTTCTTGTTCTACAATAGCTTCAGCATTTTTTTTTGGGCAATATTGTATTTAGTTCTGGCACTGGGGTTGTTGAATGGGATTCTTCTATGAGTAAGGGGAAAGCGGATTGTTACAATAGGAATGATTCAATGAAATATGTGGTTTTATTCGTTTGTTTGGTCAAACTTCCCTTATTACCTCTCCCCTATTACTCATAGAAGCAATCCCATTCAACGACCCCAACACCTTCATCTGATTTTCAACTATAGCAAAGCTTTATCGACCCTTACGAATCTCGATTTTAACTTAATGGCTGTGATGGGGATGCCTACTGAGAGAGCGAGTTATAAAGTCCTTTTAGAGTAAGCCATAATCAAGCAATTTTTACATTGATTGTTGTCGAGTCCATATTTTTTGAAATACCCACTGCAATAAATTTTGTAATACGAGCCAGGTGACTATACCTCCTAATAATGCGGTTGTGACATTAAGGATCGGGCTGTCAATTTTTAGTGCTCTGAGAACAATATGGATAAAAATCATGTGCGTCAAATAGATATAATAAGCTGAAGCACTGATGGTTTGGATGGCACTTTTGAGCATTTTCCAAATCGGTATATAAGGAATCCAAAGCATCATCATTCCACCACTGATAATCCACCAACTTCTTGATGATTCTGGATTCAGTACAAATGCCAAAATGGTCAGCAAGATGAGAGTCATACTCAGTTTTTCAAAGCGCGATTGGGAAAAGTGAAGACACCAACCTAATGCAATTAACCAAATTTGCATGTGAGGTACGCGATTATAAAGGTAATCAGTATCCCATACATAGGGTACGAATAAGCGTAAACCAATGGCGATGGCTAATACAACTAACCCAAATTTCCACGGCGATAAATTCGCTAAATTTCGCACGGCACTGATACTAAAGATTAAGGTAAAGAGAATAATACATTGCGCGAGGACTTGAATAAACCAAGCCGGAAAAATCATATAGGAAGTACCCGGTCCGATAAAATTGCTATATAATAGTAAAATAGCTGGATCATAGTTGAATTTAAAAGTTTCAAAGGCCAGTGCTACAATTAAGTAAGGAATCAGGAGATTTTGTAACAAAGAAGTGGCTGGTTGGAGCCAGCGTCCTTGCAATACTGCCTCACCCTGAAAACGCGCAAAGTTCATTCCAGCAATTAAAAATAACAACATTGCACCACCAGCAATATAATTGGCTGGAATGAGTCCACTATGATTGACAACTACCCCAGTGATCGCTAAGGCACGGAACACAATATTGCTTTCCATGATACTGGTTTGCTGCTGTTTGGGTTCCAAAGCTTCTAATTCGCGCAATGAAAAATTTTCCCAATTTTTAGGCAAATAACCGATATGGCGTTCCAATGCCATAGAAACTTGAATATAAGACAAAGAATCTCCACCAAGAGAAATAAAAGTGTCTTCAGGTTGAAGAGTGTGGCGAATGTTAAGCGTTTTATAAAATGCTTGTTGGATAGGGGTGGTGGTGGTAGATTTCGTATCGTCTATATCAATCGTTGGTTCTTCAACAATTTTTTGGGCAGTATACCAGTCAGTTAATTTGCGGCGTTGAACTTTGCCCGATGTCGTTTTTGGTAAACTGTCCACTTCCACAATACTAATCGCATTGGCTGCATTAACCCCCAATTCTTGGGTGGCTCGTAAAACAGTTTCGTGGAGTTTTTGCTTTTCAAGCTGTGTTTCTTGAGTGATAGCCACTAAAAAACCGTCACCTCGCATGGGATCGGGTTTACGACAAATTGCTAAGCCACTTTCCAGTTGAAGTTCTGCATAAACTTTAGTTTCTAACGCTTCTGGTGATATTTTTATCCCACCACAATTGATAATATCATCGGCGCGTCCTTGGTAATACAAATAGCCATCATCTATATTGCCCAAGTCTTTAGTCACTAACCAACCAGCTTCGTCTTTCAGACTCGTTTCTTGTCCATCAATAATGTAGCCAGCGGCTATATGTGGACCACGAATGGCGATATGTTGATCGGCTGTTAATTTAACTTCAACGTCACCTAAAGCACGTCCAACCGATTCTAACTTTTCGCCTTCTTCTTGGTGAATTTCTAATAAGGTTGTTCTGGAAGCTTCGGTTAAGCCATAGTGTTGTACAATCCGCGCATTAGGAAATAGAATTTTGAGAGCCTCTTTTTCCGCTTGGCTCATATATTGGCTACCAATTTCGATCCATTGGACGCGCTTACCATGACGACCAATTAAATCTTGATTCGCTAACAAAATGCGCCACAAGCTCGGTACTGCTGAAATTGCATTAATCGTACCCTTTTTGAGCATTTCTCCAATTTGAGAAGGATTAAAATTGTCAGGAATAAAAAAACGTCCTCCCACCGAGGCTACTGCTCGACATCGTCCTAGCCCAAATGAGTGATAAACGGGAACTCCGATATATTCTCTAATGCTATCATTTACTTGCATCAAAGTATTCAGACGAGTGATGACATCCGCTAAATTGTTATGTGTCAACATCACCCCTTTGGGATTACCTTCAGTACCGGAAGTAAAAGTAATCAATGCGAGATCATCGCTAGCTGGTGGCGTAAAGGTGGATGTCATCCAAGCTTCCCCCATTTCGGGGGTAATAATTTTTTCAACTTTTGCGGCTTGAATGCGATAGTGATCTTCAGCATTTCCAAGCGGTACAGCGATGACGTTATTTTCCATACTAGAAAATATCGCCTTGACATAACCGGTATGGTTGGCTGCAATAATGCCTACTCGTTTAGGAGGAGGTTGTGGTGTTGTGGATGTTGTCATTACTAAAATCCTAATATTTTTATACTGTTATCATTGATTTCCATTGAAAAGTTACGAGCGCATCGGAAAGCAATGGCAAAAAAGTTTAATTGATGACTATAGCGTTTTTGCGTTACCGTGTTATAGCGTTTAATACATGAATTATCAATAAATTGAAGGATATTAAACGTATTTTATTCAATCAGGAATTGCTATATATTTAGTGTAGCTTTAATAGCATTCTTTGCCAAGATGCCTAATCAACAAATACTATTTCTTAAAGAAATAGCATTTGTCAGGAACAATAATTGAATTAAAGCTTCATTCGCTTAAAAATGGGTTCGGGAATATGTCGAATTACCATCATAATTGGCCACCAAAACCAAGGCAAATACACGCTATTTTTGCGTTTTTTGATGGCCCGATAAATACCTTTTGCTATCGTTTCTGGTTTTGCCCATAACGCGCCTTTTTTAAAATCGGCTGTCATTGGGGTGTCTACAAAACCGGGTTTAATTGTTAGTACGCAAACATTGGATGCTTGAAGACGATTTCGTAAGCCTTGCAAAAAAATAGTTAACGCACCTTTGGCAGTACCATACACATAATTGCTTTGCCGCCCTCTATCACCTGCCACTGAAGAAATGACGGCAATACAACCATAATGCTGTTTTTCCAATTGATTGGCAATGGGGGTGAGTAGAGAAACAACGCTTAAAAAATTAGTGCGTAATGTTTGCTCTACTTTAGTATAATCTTGTTCACAGGGTTTTTGTTCATCTAACGTACCGTGAGCGATTAGCACAGTATCTAGTCCTTCTAAACTGGTATCAACTTGCTCAAGCATAGCTTGATGTTTATCAAATTCGTTCAAATCCAACACAGTATAATCCACTTTATTTGCACCATGCACTTTTAAGTCAGTAGCAATGGCTTCTAATTTATCAGCATCACGCCCGACTAAAAAAAGCGCATCATGTTGTTGGGCAAATAATTTAGCTGTAGCTTGGGCAATGGCTGAAGTGGCACCAATGATTAATATTTTACGCATAGTATATAATGATGAATGATGAATGATGAATGGTGAATTATACCAATTGTGGGTTGAAATTGATTTTTAAATTAGTCCAAGTCCAAAATGAATTTGGGATTTTAAGAAATCGCTTTATGGAGTTCATAATTTATTTTGGAAAGTAAGAAATCTTTTGTTTTAAAATTTCTAAGCGAAGCTCAAAAATGATAACACTTTGAGAAATTTGGTATAACATTAAGTTGATAATTGATAATTGATAATTGATAATTGATAATTGATAACTGATAACTGATAACTGATAACTGATAACTGATAACTGAATATGAACTTACATTTTTTTTATGCTTTGTTTTTATGTGTGATGATGCTTTCTCTCACCGGATGCGGTGATGATGGTAATGACAGTAGCAGTGTGGTTGACTCTGTCGTTTCCAGCATTACCCTCAGTGAAGAACAAATTGATGTTGAGGAGCGAATGGATAGCGCGTCTTTTAAAGGTGGGCAAAGTTTGGACTTGGTTGCAGGTGTCGGCAGTGGTGCCTTCCATTCGCCTAATGATCCCAATGATGAATTTTACACGGTAACCGATAGGGGCCCTAGTATTGATTGTGGTGATAGTAAAGCATTGCTTGGTATGGATGATTTTTGTCTGGACAATGGTGTGGTAGATGAAGACGGGAAAATTTTCGCCATGCCCAATTTTACGCCCACCATTTACAAATTCAATATTGATACGGGAGGGGCCATTGGTGCCAAAGTCGGCTATCAAATCATGCAAGCCATCAAATTGATGGATCGGGATGATAATCTCATTACCGGTTTACCTAATCCGTTACAAGGGATGACTACTGAAAACGGTTATGACACTAATGGCAACAAACTCACCTTTGATCCAGAAGGAATTGATCCAGAAGCGATTATTAAATTATCCAATGGGACTTTTTGGCTGGCAGAAGAATATGCCCCGAGTTTAGTTCATGTGACTGCCAATGGACGTATTCTTGAACGGATTGTGCCTACTAGTGTAGAAACGGATTTAGCTGACGCAAATTATCGGGTATTAGGTGGATTACCAACTATTTTGAAAAAACGTCGCATTAATCGGGGTATTGAATCACTCGCGTTGAGTTCTGATGAACAGTTTTTGTATTTTATGACGGAAAGTCCGTTAGCAAATCCTGATAATGAGGCTTATGAAAATTCTCGTTATGTTCGTTTGTTTAAAATCAGTCTTTTGCAAGGAGACTTTAATAGCGTTGTCGGTGAATATGTCTATACCATTGATGAACCTGAAACTTTTCTGGCTGATAACACGAATCAGCAAAGTGATGTCAAAGTCAGTGATATGTTGGCTTTAGAAACAGATCGATTAATTATTGTGGAACGCGTACTCCGACATACAAAGTTATATCGGGTTTCACTAGATGATGCCACTAACATTCTTGATACAGAATGGGATATTGAAGCAACCACTTCATCGGCTAAAGCATTAGAAAAATTAGATAATTTAGCGGATTGGGGCATTATCCCGTTGGGTAAAAATCTCGTTTTTGATTCTCGCCGAGAAATCTCAGATTTGCCTTCTCAAATTGAAGGAATTGCGTTGCTAAATAGTCAGTATCTTGTGTTTATCAATGACAACGATTTTGGTATTGATGGTGCTAAAACACGCATTCGAGTCACTCAAATAGGCGGACAATTGAATCAGTAAATTTCTTGAACGAAAATCCCTAATCCCTGCTACCCCTCACCTCAATGCCATTAAGTAAGTTAGGTGATTTCCAGAAAAGATTATACTGTTGTCTGAGTCTGTCGATGGCAACTGCAAATATTGCCTTCGACAGGCTCAGGCAACGCTCCCCGGTATATTTATTTCTGGAAATCGCCTTAACACACGTAGTTCGCCCAAACAGCCTCTGAATACATGGTTTTGTGGTTTTTTTGTAGGGGCAGACCTGCGTGTCTGCCCTTAATTTTAGGATTGGAGATTTGGAAGGTTTTTCTTTTTCCTTTCATAAGGAGTGAGGATTTAATGGTTCGACAAGCTCACCAACAAACTTGCAAAACTTGAATGTTCAAACCTGCCAGGTTTTTAAAACCTGGCAGGTTTCCTAAAAGGATTTTATTTATCCTCATTCCTAAGCAGCAGAATCCAAAAAACTGCGTAGTTGTTCAGAGCGGCTAGGATGGCGTAACTTACGCAATGCCTTCGCTTCAATTTGACGAATACGTTCCCGCGTCACATCAAATTGCTTGCCGACCTCTTCTAACGTATGATCGGAATTCATATCGATCCCAAAACGCATCCGCAACACTTTCGCTTCACGACCGGTTAAACCATGTAACATATCTTGTGTCGCTCGCCGCAAACCTTCAAAAGTAGCAGCCTCAAGCGGAGGTTGTATATTAGTATCCTCAATAAAATCTCCTAAATGCGAGTCATCATCATCCCCGATAGGAGTTTCCATAGAAATCGGTTCTTTAGCAATCTTCAAAACTTTCCGTACTTTATCTTCAGGCATTTCTAAACGTTCCGCCAATTCTTCCGGCGTGGGATCACGACCCATTTCTTGTAAAATCTGTCGTGACACTCGATTGAGTTTATTAATAGTCTCAATCATGTGAACTGGGATGCGGATAGTCCGTGCTTGATCAGCAATTGAGCGCGTAATTGCTTGGCGAATCCACCAGGTAGCATAAGTAGAAAATTTGTAACCGCGTCGATATTCAAATTTATCGACCGCTTTCATCAAGCCAATATTACCTTCTTGAATCAAATCAAGAAATTGTAAACCCCGATTGGTATATTTTTTAGCAATTGAAATTACCAAGCGCAAATTGGCTTCAATCATTTCTCTTTTAGCTCGCCGTGCCTTCGCTTCACCAATCGACATCCGCCGATTAATATCTTTGACTTCTGAAATTTTCAAGCAACTTTTTCTTTCTAGCTCAATTAAATTATTTTGGGCTTGTTGCAATTCGGTTTGGCGTTGTTTTAAGGCTTTAACATAAGGTTTACCGGTATTTAAGAGCAAAGAAATCCAATTGGGATTAGTGGTATGATTTTTAAAAGAAGAAAGAAACTCTTTTTTATCCATACCAACTTTCATCACGCAAATATCCCTGATTTTATTTTCCTGCCGACGTATCAAAGCAACTGTATCGCGTAATTTACCGGTTAAAATATCAATCACCCTAGGTATTAATTTAAATTGCAAGAAACACTCTGCAACTTCTTTACGCAATTGTACATATTGATCTGATTGAGTTCCATGGGTAGCTTCAGCCTGCATCAAACGGGTATGCAATTCATGCAAACGGTTAAAGCGCAGACGAGCTTCCTCAGCATCCAGTGGCATTTCTTCAATGATCGTATCATCTTCATCTAAAGTGAGATCAACGACGACAGTTTCATGTGTATTAGTATTTTGACGGTTATCATTAATGTTGGTACTTTCATCAAGGTTGATGTAGTCAGTAAAACCGGTAATCACTTCTGACAATTTGAGTTCATTCGTTTCAACTTTATGGTAATGTCTTATGAACTCTGCGACAATATCAGGATGTGTTGCAAGTGCTGATAGGGCTTGACTTAAACCATCTTCAATACGTCTAGCAATTTTAATTTCACCTTCTCGCGTCAATAAGTCTACCGTACCCATTTCGCGCATATACATACGCACCGGATCAGTCGTGCGACCAAATTCACTATCGACATTAGCCAATGCTGCCGCAGCTTCCTCAGCAGCTTCCTCATCAGCAACCGGTGTGTCGGATATTAATAAGGAATCCGTATCCGGCGCAAATTCATGCACGGCAATTCCCATGTCATTAATCATATTGATGATACTTTCAATTTGTTCTGGATCGACAATATCATCAGGTAAGTGATCGTTGACTTCGTGATAGGTTAAAAAACCTTGTTCTTTGCCCTTAGCAATAAGTAATTTTAATTGTGATTGCTGTTGCTCTTGATTCATAATCAATTATCAATTACCAGTTATCAGTTATCAGTTATCAGTTATCAGTTATCAGTTATCACTGTTAACGAGTGCCTGAACGAAAAGTTATACTCCAAACGGTAAAAAGTTCGGGTTTTTGAGAATTGAGACAAATATTAAAAAACCGAAAATGGATTCCTTACAAATACTATTTCTTAAAGAAATAGTATTTGTTGGTCATGCGCCAATTATTTCCTGCTATGTCCCTAGGAGTCAGGATTTAATAATACCCGAAACTTGAATGTCCAAACCTGCCAGGTTTTTAAAACCTGGCAGGTTTAAGTTCGGTTTTTATTGAATCCTAATTCCCTAATGAACAAAACAACCGGCAAGTTTTTTTTTGTTCAGCCACTAACTAATAATCATGTACCAAGAAATTTGAACTGACTCATGTTAATTTTGACCGCGATGTTGAGATAACAATTTCAATTCTTGTTTTTCTTCCGCCGTTAAGTTGGTAATTTTTTGTGTTAAAAATACTAAACGTTGAGTGGCATACTCTTTATATAAACGATTGATGGCATCAAAAAATTCTTTGTCTATATCAACTGAGTTATCAGTAAGATGCGTATTTTTTACCGCTAACTGATTGAGGATTTGTTCATATTCTGTACCTCGCCAATGCTCACAAATCGCACCTAAGCTTAATTGAGGATTGTGCCTCGTAAATTCAATCAGTTCTAATAAAAGTTTTATATCTAATTGTTTAAAAAAAGACAATTTTTCATTAGGATAGTCAACTGATTGGGATAAGACCGGTTCATGTAATAAGCACACAATCGCCTTATGTACCAATGAAAGTTCTTTAAGATTGGTTACTTTTTGAGAGGTTTTAATCGTGGGCTGTTTATGTTTAGGAACAGTATCCTTTTGTATTATTAGCGTCGCCAAATTTCCTAGATGAATACCAGTTAATTCACTTAATTTTTGCCACATCAAATCACAATAAGGTCCTGGCGGTAATTGCTTTAACAAGGGTTTTGCTAATTCCACTAATCTCGCCCGTCCATCAATGCTTGTCATATCAATTTGTTGCATTAATGTATCAAACAAAAATTTTGATAAAGGCATGGCATTGACTAAGCGAGTATTAAAATTTTCCGTGCCTTCTTGGCGAATTAAAGTATCTGGATCAGAACCTTGGGGTAAAAATACAAAACGAACTTGACGACCTTCTTTTAACAAAGACAATGCGGTTTCCAATGCTCGCCACGCGGCTTTTTGTCCGGCTTGATCGCCATCAAAACCAAAAATAATTTCTGGTACACGACGAAATAATTGCGTTAAATGTTGATGTGTGGTTGCAGTGCCTAAAGTCGCTACGACATTTGTGATGCCATATTGCATCAGTGCCACTACATCCATATAACCTTCTACAACAATTATTTTTTGTAGAGAACGAATTTTCCCTGCAAAATACCAACCATATAGTTCACGACTTTTTTGAAATAAAGGTGTTTCGGGAGAATTGAGATATTTAGGCTCATGTTCACTGGTGCCAAGTTTTCGTCCACCAAAAGCGATGACACGCCCACGCACATCTAAAATAGGAAACATTATCCGATCACGAAAACGGTCATAATACTGCCCTGATTGGTTTGATTTTTCTTTGATTAAACCGGCTTTGACTAATTGACCTTGCTTTAAAGAATTTGTGCCTAAGATTTTTAACAGATTATCCCACCCTGGAGGGGCATAACCTAAACCAAAGTCACGGGCAATTTCTCCGGTTAATCCTCGATTTTTAAGATAATTTATAGCAGCTTGGGATTGGCGTAATTGTTGGCGATAATAGTGTGCGGCTTGCGCTATGATCTGATATAACTCGTCAAAGGCAACCGTGTTTGAGGTAGGTGTTCCTTCAGTTTGTTCATAGACAATATCCATGCCGGCCCTGGAAGCCAACTCATGCAGTGCCTCAACATAGTTAAGATGGGCATAATCCATCAAAAATCCTATTGCGTTCCCATGGGCACCACAACCAAAACAGTAATAGAATTGTTTATCGGGATTGATAGTAAAAGAAGGCGTTTTTTCGTTATGAAAGGGGCAAAGGGCCATAAAATTTCGACCGGCTTTGCGTAAAGACACATAACTATCAATTAAATCAACGATATCAACACGAGTGATTAACTCGTCAATAAAATGGCGAGCAATACGCATTTTCGATTGTCAGTTATTCAGTTATCAGTTATCAGTTATCAGTTATCAGTTATCAGTTATCAGTTATCAGTTATCAGTTATCAGTTAGGCAGTTGCTGGAAAATAAAATCCCCACTAACCCGGTTGTTGAGCTTGTCGAAACATGGGGTTAGAAGGATTTTGGGTATATTATTTTCCCGCAACTGCCTTATCAGTTATCAATTACCAATTATCAATTATCAATTATCAATTATCAATACGGTATGGTTTAATAATTTATGATTACGCATACTACTTCAAAATAACGAAAGATATGTGTCATTTCAAAAATAGAGTTATCCTGAAAATACCTCATAACTTTATTTTACATAGTATTTTCAAAAAGTTACATTTGTTAAATTCCATGTAGAACTCAAAGAGTTACAAACTTTTTAGCATGATTCAAATCAGAATAATATTTGGAGTTCAAAGCGAAACCTTGTTTTTGGCACAAAAGACAGTGAAAAGCTCCAGCACGTATGCCCTTAAGTTGTTACCTGGGGTGGTGAAAATCAGGTTTTTTGTGGAATCAAAAATTGATCCTGTTTTTTTTTCGTTCATCAAAAACAATCAGTTAGAGAAGTATTTTTCATTAATTAACCATTAAATTCATTATTTTTGAACCATGCCAGATTTAGGAGCATTATATCAAGACACTTCACTGATAACTGATAACTGATAACTGATAACTGATAACTGATAACTGATAACTGATAACTGGTAACTGATAACTGATAACTGATAACTGATAACTGAGTTGATTACTGAGATAGGCGTTGTTTGAGTGTGGCACTCAAAGTTTTCATATCAGCACGCCCTTGTACTTTGGGTTTTAACCATCCCATGATTTTGCCTAAATCCTTGATAGAAGTAGCATCTATTTCTTTTAAAGCCGTTTCAATTAATAAAGCTAATTCTGCTTCTGTCAAAGGTTGTGGTAAATATTCTTGTATAACTTTGATTTCAAAAGCTTCCTGATCGGCTAAATCTTGACGATTTGCTTTTTCATATTGTGCTAAAGAATCACGCCGTTGTTTGATCATCTTATCTAATACAACGATTACTTGTGCATCATCCAAACTGATCTGCTCATCAATTTCACGTTGCTTAATCGCTGCTCGAATTAAGCGTATTACACCCAAACGTTGCTTTTCTTTCGCACGCATGGCTGATTTCATATCTTCTTGGATTCTTTGTGTTAGAGAGTCAGACATAATTGTTTTTTTCAATTAAAATGATTTAAAGAATTTTAATGATGAAATCGTGAATAAAGGGTTGATGAAATTTTTTTCAAAAGCGATGATTTAATTTAAATTTAATTTAAATTTAAAAAGACATTTTTAAAATCTAAAATAGATTTCTAGCAATTTTAAGTTTGATTTGAGAATTCGTGTTGATTAATTGATTGAAAATGCTCAAAAAGCGAAGAAAGGTACCAATGTGCAAAGCGGCACCTTGCTATGCTTTGCACTGTATCGGCAATTTTTTAGATAAACTTAGTGATGACGATCCCTGCGTATCCCACCACCACGACGAACTCTTTTTAAATGCCGTTTAACAGCAGCAGCGGCTTTACGTTTACGAATAGTAGTGGGTTTTTCATAAAATTCACGACGATGAACTTCAGCTAAAATACCTGCCTTTTCACAGGCGCGTTTAAAACGACGCATAGCAATTTCAAAAGGTTCATTTTCTTTAACACGAACTTGCGGCATTGAAAGCGTGTCCTCCTTAATAAATGGTTCAAGTCAAACTTGCGAACCGCACATTATAATCTTTTATTTATTTATTCGCAAAAAACTTTTAAATTTTTCAGCTATTTCCGCTCCAGTTTTCAAATAAACTATTGAATAATAACAGCTTTACGTTGCACGGTTTACGAAAACTAACTATAAGTTTATGATTTTTATAATAAAAGCATTTTTAGATTTTTTATTTAAAATCAAATAGTTATAAAACCCTTTCGTAAACTTTACAATGTAAAACTATTATTAATCAATCACTTATCTAAAATATGAGCAGGAATAGCTGTAAATTTTCGGCGAATAGCGAATAGTAAATGGCGAATGACAAATAGTGAAATGGTAAGTGCATGGACACAACATCGGTAGTGCTAGGAAAATAGTGATTAGATGTTTTTAAGAATCAAGCTCAAACTAAAGTTTGGATTCTAAAATCACTACTTTCCTAGCACTACCCGATTTTGTGCATACAAACTGTCTACTACTTTGAAGGGTGCCTAAATTTGTTCTTTAATAACTCATGTTACGCACAAAGCTTCTAAAAAGCTTGATTCTTGATTTCAAGAAAAATCTTTCCTAACAGAGGTATTTTTTAGAACCACGATCTCTCCCTCCCCCTAACCCCCTCCCGCTGGGAGGGGGGACCGCTCCTTGGCATTTTTCTGCTACGTCACAAAAATTATAATTTATTGTATAATATATTATTTTTTATTTTATAATGAATTGAAAATCTCCGACTGGGCGGTCCCCCCTCCTAGCGGGAGGGGGTTAGGGGGAGGGAGAGATCGTGGTTCTAAAAAATACCTCAAAGAAGAAAAATGCGTAACATGAGTTTTAATAAAAAATTTAAACGATTGAAAGAAGTTTTAGAGGATTCAAAAGAATTACTATCAATTGATGATTATGAAAATGCAACAGTTCTTATTGATAATAATGAGAGCTTATTGGCTACCGTTGCACCTGCTGAGTGTAACTCCATTGCTGATGCTGATAATTTGGTGTAACCTTTTAAGATTATTAGCTTTATTAAGAGTTTAATATCTCTTATTAAAACTTTAATAAATTTTATCATCTTTAATTTTTGATAGTCATGTATGAATGTCCGACTAAGTTATCACGAATCAGACCGACTTAAAATATACAAATAATTGCAAATACAAATAATTGGGGTCAAAATAACATTTTCACACAAAGACGCAAAATCTAACCTATTGAACCACTTTGCGTGCTTAGCGGCTTTGCGTGAGAATTAAAATCAATCTGACAAATGTAGAATTAAAGAAATAGGATTCTCACGCCCTCAAAATTTTTTTCCGAGATAATTTATTTTTTGGATATTTCTTATATAGTAATTACCGATTGAATATAGTACATTTAATGTTATTTAAACCATTGATAATTAAATATTAAACTCTATAACTCTGTAACACAATAAACTCTAAAACCTATACATTGATGATGAAATTGTGTTGTATATCGAAACTTATTTGACATAAAACGTCACTTTTGGCGTAAGCAACGGTTCTTTGGAATCAAGAGTCCAAATCTTCGCTTGAGCAATATGCGTTCCTCGTTCAAGGGGCCACATCAATTGGCGAACTTCTCCAGCCGTTGTAGCAATCACTTTTTCATTCACTAGCCATTCGATTGAATCCAAATATAATTTTGTTTTTGTTAAAGTAAATTTGAATGCTTCATGTTCATCTGGAATACGCGGGTCCATCGCCACTTGCAAACCATGACTCGGTTGTTTTAAACGCAACGGTTTCTCAATATACTCCTTTCCCCTGTCCCCTTTCTCCTTTTGCGGAGGCTCAGTACCGGGTACGAACCATTCGATTCGACTAGGGCAATCCTCAGTCACGCGTTGTCCAGTATCGCGGCAAATTTCTACTTTAACCAATTGAGGACTGATGTATAACGATTGAGTTTCTTCGTAACGGTTTAATTCCGCAAAAATGGCTCGTACCATCAAAGCAGGGCCAGTGGAACCTGAGATGTGGGACATAGATTTTTGATCCAGATTACCTAACCAAGCCCCAACTGTGTAGCGATAATTAAAACCAACGGTCCAAGCATCTCGATAATCATTAGAAGTACCGGTTTTAACAGCAGTTTGAATCGGAAAACGTAACAAGGCTCCACTGCCAAATTCTAACCGCCGTGCTTCAGAATCAGATAAGATATTAGCAATAATAGAAGTCACTTCGGAACTAAAGATTTGGTTTGAGTCAGAAGAAGGCGCATGACGCAAGACAGTTAGCGGACGAAATAGACCTTGACTGGCTAACGTGGCATAAGCTTGTACTAACTCGAAAAGCGTAATGCCACCATTACCCAAAGCTAAACCATCCCCATAATAATCAGAATGAGCGGTTAAACTTAACATACCAAGTTGATGTAACAACCGCAAAAACTGGTCAGCACCCACAAATTGAATTGTGCGAATTGCTGGAATATTCAAAGAATTACTTAAAGCATCACGCAAACGCAATGGCCCATAATAATGACGACTGTAATTGCGATAGTGGTGCATGCCAGTTCCCACAGCTTCAGCTAATGGACTATCATCAATTATCGTTGCAGCAGTCCAACCTTTTTCTAAAGCTAACGCATATAAAAATGGCTTGAGCGTAGAACCAGGTTGACGTGGCGTTGTTACGGCATCTATTTGACTCCCCGGCAACTCTGGCGAGGGTGAACCAGCATTGGCCCAAGCTAACACTTCACCGGTTTGATGATCAACAACTAATACCGCCCCATTATTGACATTTTTACGCCGCAAATCTTGTACTCGTTGATCAAGTATTTTTTGGACAGTCTGTTGAATATTGGCATCAAGAGTAGTAAATACACGTCCTTTGTTTTGTAACGATTGCGTCAATGGTGACGTATAAATATGATTAATAAAATGCGCCGCCTGTACCGGTAAATGAGAATCGTGCAATTGCAACGGTGTTGTTAATACAAATTGATAATCTTCCTTGGAGATTAATCTCAATGCTAATAAACGATCAGCCAAACGAGCAATCGGTGCCTCAATTTCGGTAAGACCTTTATGTAAATCTAAACGGCTAGGGGCCCGAACTAATACTGATAACGCCATCATTTCTTTAATATTTAACGTTTCTAAATCACGATCAAAATAATGACGTGCTGCTTGCACTACCCCTCTCCGTTGACTCACATAAGGCACTTGATTGAGATAAAATTCTAAAATATCTGCTTTAGAAAAATTTTTCTCTAATCGGGTTGCTTCAAAGCCTTCTAACCAACGAGACCAAAAAATACGTGGACGTGGATGCAGTATTCGCACAGTTTGTTCGCTCATGGTACTGGCACCACGCACAATTTCTAAAGCCTTCAGATTTTGGAAGATAGCATGCCACCGCGCTCGCCAATCTGGACCATTATGTTCATAAAAGCGTTTATCTTCTGCAAGAATAAAAATATGTTGTAATAATTCGGGAATTTCATGGAGTGGTACATAGTCATGAATATTCCAATCATTTTGATAAGTAATAGTCAGCGGTATTGCATTACGATCTAGCACTTGGAGTTTATGTACTGTCGTATCTGCCACGGATAGTGTTTCGGGTGGTGGTGCTAAATCGTTCAGTGTTTTCAAAACAAGGATGATACTTAAACTGAATAGAACGATAGAACTGATTTTGAACAATCGACGCATAATCGTTGCCTATAGGATTTTGGTTATTCAATGGGAATAGGAATGGGGAATTGTGTTTTGTTATGTGTCATTTCGAGCGAAGTGATAAATCTCTATTTTTTAGATTTCTTGCTTTGCTCAAAATAACAAAAGTGCAGATTATGCCGGTGCTGACAGCCTCAACCTAGGCTGTTGATAAAGAGCTTTCTGATGCCCAAAATTGGAGGACTATTTTTATTCCAAAGATTCTTGTAGGGTGGGTAAGCGGGCGGCACGATATTTTTTACCAGCGACATTCTCACCGCCCGCTTGCCCACCAACAATATCTACCTATTATTTTGTTTATAAATGGTTTTATCAGGTGGGCAAGCGGGCGGATAGAAATGTACTTAAATTTGAATATCGTGCTGCCCGCTTACCCACCCTACAAGAATCTTGGGAATAAAAATAGCCAACCTTTTTTTCGGTTCAATAAGCTCTTTATCAACAGCCTAGTACCTTGTCAGCGTTCTATTGTTGGGTAATTTTGAGGAATTTCGTTATTTTACTTGCTTCTTACCAGACAAAATAAAATTGACAAGGTACTAGCCTCAACCATATTTCTCCCAATACTTGTTATATTTCTTGATATAACTTTCTAAATCCAATTCATCAGGAAATGGGTAGTTGCTTTCATTATAAGGTTCATCCATATCATTTTTCAGGTTGAGAAACTGGTGTTTTAAGAAACGGTATTGATATTTATCCGCTAAATCGTAGCCGGTTTTCAATTGGGCTTCGTAATCGGGATGAGCAATGGCTTTTAGGTGTTTGGCATAGAAGTAAATCCCTTCGATGTAGAAATACTTAATATGGAATAATTTTTCAATGCCTTGTTGGAAATAGTTAATTTTTTCAGCTTCATCTTCTTCGATAAAAGCATACATGAGGTTTTTTAAGCCGTCCGTAAAAGGGTTAGTCACCACTAACTTTTGGATGGTTTCTTCTTCTACACGTTCGTTTTTAGCTAAGGTGTAGTAAGATTGCATTCTGTCCAAATGTTCTTTAACGTATAAAGAGTTTATGTATTTTTTTAATTCTAAGGCATTGAGTTGGTTTCTATTTAAGGCTACTTCATAATAAAAAAATTTCTCATAAAAATTGCTTATATCAATAATCGTGTAAACACCCAGTCTAAATAACAAAATTTCCAATAAAATTGAATAGTTAACTAAATTACCTTCAACTAAGTGAATAAAAATAGAATAAGTTGAACCTTCCATTTCATAAATACTAAATGCCAATCCAGCGATTAAATTATTAGGCAATTTTTTATAATCAAGTTCAAAAACTTTTTTTAGTGGTAATATGGCATTCAAGTTATTAAATGAATTAGAAAATTCAATGTTAACGTATTGATTCTTAACACCAAATAATTTTAGTAATAGAACTTCATTTTCGTTTAAGAAATATTTTTCTAATAAACGAAGTTTATCGGCTAATTTTATAGTCTGGTTGGCATCTAAAATATACCTTTGAAAATCATTTATATAATCTAATGTATTTTTACTATTCCCATCAAATTTATCTATGTAATCCAAACTTTTTAAAATATTATTAGACATGCTATCAAACAAACTAACAGCATACGAAATCCCTTTTTTTCGTATAGAAGTTGTCAATGAGGATACTAAAAAACGATTAAAGGCATAAGCATCTTTGAAATACCTGGCTTTTTCTCCTTCAGTTCTTTGATTGAATTGGTATTCTGCAAATCGACTGACAATAGATTGTAGTTTTAATTTGCTTGCGCTTTCCAACACTGCGCCCAACTCCAATATCAGTGGAGTAAAACTGGTGTATTATTATTTAGGAGTTACCTTATATTCTTTTTTCTGTTCTATTCGCATTTGGGATTTGATTGGTATTTCAAGTGTAGAAGATATCCAGTGTTTATCATGATAGCTAGTATAATGTGAATATAGATACCGCAATACAATTTCTTGTAACATTCTGCGAGCTATCATATTATTTTTTAGTTCTTTAAAAAGATTACTGATTTCTTTTTTAGGTATATTTCTTGTAAACTCTAGCTTTATTGATATGTTTATCAATTTTATTGCGGGAGAATCTTTATGATTTTGAGTTAATTCGTCAAATATAGGCATTAATTCCCCAAAACCTAAAGAATCAGAGACCTTTTGAATGACACTAGAAAAAATGCCATAATTTAAAAATAGGTAAAATTGTTTTGTTATTTTTATGGCTTCTTGATCTGAACAAGAATTAGTTTCACGAATTAAATTTTCAATTAATTCCAATAATTGACTTTTAGATTCGCTAGAAGTATTAATAAAAAATTTCAGAAATCTTAAGATTACTCCATAGGCAGATTCTGTTAGCTCATATAACTGTTTTTTTTCTAAAGAGCCATGTCTATTTCTTAAAATTTGTCCAATAATTTCTACTGATTTTATAGAGTAATTAATTTTAGATAATATTTTTTTGTTTGTATCTTTTTCAATCTCAATTTCAGTTTCAACAATCTCTTCCTCTTCTTCAGAAGTATTTTTTTCAATAATATCTTGTTTCTCAAGTTTCTTCTTTCTTTCTTTTTCTACATCTTTTTTTGCATCAAGTAGCAATTGAGGAATTAAATTGAGCATATCAGCCAAATGTTTTGTATCATTTAAATCTAATTTAGCTTCTTCAATATCATCAAATACACACGATGTATGTACTAAAATTTCATCAATAATAGACTGATTCTTACTATGGTGAAGTAAGAATATGAGTATGTTAGCATTTTTCTCAACATGCAATTTTTCACATAAAATTTCTACTGTTTTCTTGCAATCTTCTTTGTCAAGGTGTTCAGTAAGATATTTTGCAACATAAAAATAAAATATATACTTATATCCAAATTTGATCTTATCATTATTGCTTTTTAGAATCCCTCTCTGAAATAAAATTTCAATAATCAATTCATGCGATTTAATTAGAAATTTATTTGAATATTCCTTTTTAAATGTTTCTAATTGTTCATCATCAATACTCATTCCACCTTGTTTGAATACAAAATATGATATTTCTGTCAAATAGTTAAGACAAGTATCTATTAAATCATTTTTGATTGCTTTTTGTAATGATTGTTGAATTAAATATTGGTAACAATGTCCATAAGAGGTAAGTTCATAACTACCTGGTTGAGCAGTTTCTAGTGATTGTAAAATCATTAAAATATAAACTGGTTTAGAGGGAACAATGTTTTTCCTAATAATTGAATCAATATGACGTTTTAATGAATCATTTAAAGAATGTAATTCCTCTGTTTCAATAGTTTCTTCTCTACCCAAACTATTCCATTTATTGATTAAATCACTTCTTCGAACATGACCAAAAGGCAAGATTTCATATTTCACATAATCTGAAAAATTAATCAATTTTGATTCATTGTATTTTAGAATTGGATCAGACACTATGATAATCCTATCAAAAATGCTTCCAATCACATCATCACTTAAAAATTTCTTTTGATAACGTTCATTAAGTTTAGACAAATGAAAATCGTCAATTAATAAAATCTTTTTTATTGAACAATGGACAAAGTCCTCATAATCTGTTCCATCATATTGCAATTTTATTATAGGGTTTAATACCTTTTTTAAGTCGGTTTTATTTATACATTCTCCATTAATTAATAATGGATATATACCTTGATCAAAATACTTTTGAAACAGTATTTTCAGGAAAGCTGTTTTACCAGTTTGTTCTTCTCCAAAAATAAGTGTTTTTGCATTTATTTTTTTAAAATTTGAAAGCTTTTCTGAATCTGAGGAAATTTCAATATCATCATATTTTTCTTTTTGTATTTTTAAATCAGGATAAACAAAAACATCATTAAGTGTTATATTATCTTTATATCTATGTTGAAATACTATTTCAGTGCTTATCAATTCATCTGAAAAAGAATTTGACAGTTTAAAACCTTGTTCTACATCTATATTTTTAGAAGTCTCAAAACCAGATATTTTAGAACTATCACGCTGCTTATAAGCACGATTTTTACATATTTCTAATTTTTCAGGAGAGCCATAAGGCACCATTCTAGGTTTGGGTAAATTTTTACTTTCTAATTTTTGTTCCAAACTATTAAAGATATCCCAAATTGTTAAATTTTTTCCAGCAGAATCAATGCCTTTTTCTAAAATAGACAATAATTCATTCGTAAAAGCCGTAAGATTTTCATTTTCTGGAGATTTATCTTTAGCGGTTTCATTACTCGTAGTCGCTGTAATCAAAAATACATTTTTTTCTTTATCATCAATATATTTACTGGCAAGGCCACTAAGACAACAATCCAAAATAAAAATAATGTTTTTCGCTTTACTTTTTTCTATAACTGTTTGCAACAAATCACCCGCTAAAATTGCTCCCGTATTTTTAGGATCACGAGATTGAGTGCCTGTTGTTGTAAAATACAACTCTTGTTTATAACGAACACAATGACCTGCATAATAAACAATCACAGTATCCGTAGCTTTGGGTATAATTTCTATTACTTTTTTAGTTATCTCACTGGAATTGTCTTTATCAAAAAACGGATGGATATTGCTTTTATCAATACCAACAACTGTAAATAACAAATCTTGTAGTTTGCTCAGATTACCTATAACATTAGGAATAGACTGAAATTTTTCATCTTCGATTTCACTTGTCCCAATCAAGATAACCTGAGTATTTTTTGAATCAATTAACGGCATTATTTGTCCTTACAAAATTGTGTTCTGATTTGTTCAACGATTGCTTTAATTTTGGAATCGTTTTCCTGTAATTTTTCGGAAATAGCCTGTAATTTTGGGCATATCATAACATTGTTGTATTGATACCAAGTTTCGAGATACTCAATAAGTGCCTTACAATCATCAACCCCCTGCAAAATTGTGATGATGGTATCTACATCGGGTACAAGCCCCATGTCCCCTTCGTCTGGCGGCGATTCTTTCCTGTCAGCTTCAATATTCGCCCGCTTCAACCAATCCATCAAATCCAACAACGTATCTTCATTGGCATCTTCGCCTTCTAAACGTAATTCTAATTCTATACTCATAAAAAATCCTCAATTGTAAGTGAGTAAACGAATACATTTTAACATTTTAATTCCTCTTATCCTCCTTTAAATCCTTTCTTTAGCAAAGTTTATTTCGTACCAAAATAAATCTTGGACTCCAAAAACCGGGCTCAAAGTCCAAAATTTATTTTGGATGGCTTACGGTGCTGGATTAGGATATTGTTGATGAACGGCTTCAATCGCTTCCAACACACTTTCATCCAGTTCTAAATCAATACTGGCGATATCCGTTTTCAATTGTGCCATCGTTGTTGCACCAATGATATTACTGGTCAGAAAAGGGCGAGTATTGACATAAGCCAAAGCCATCTGTGCCGGATCAAGATCATGTTGTTGAGCGATTTGCACATAAGTATCACTTGGAATTATGCCAATTTTGTATAATGATTTCAAATTATGCTCTACAACAGGAGTACGTTTATCATTGTCAAATTGCAGCAATGACGGATATTTTAGGCTAAATATTGCTAGCCCAGACATTAAGCAATCTGATAACGAAATACTATCTTTTTGCTTAACTACTGGAGAGGGAATTTTCTCGAAATAGTTTTTTATTTCACTCAACAATCCGGGCATTGATAATTTTTTGCGGAATTTATTATTCATCTTTTTTATTGATTTATATTTGATTATTATTTAGTTTACTACATGAATTACTTTACGAAAACTATTGGTTTTATATTTTATATCTTACTGATTTTTATATATTATATTTTCTAGCGGGAACTGCTGGAAAATACGTACCAGAAAAATATCAGGATATTTTGTGTCCAAAACCTTCAAATGAGGTTATAATTAGTGCTAAAATACAAAAAAAAGAGAACAGCCAAGGTAGAAAAAAGCATTTATAAAATTTGT